>Ga0116229_10000340_pt1 | contig 58489 bp, 47 predicted proteins | sample S1TSphgellanicum_3_FD_87313 | JGI IMG/M metagenome (GOLD analysis project Ga0116229, IMG submission 87313) | Host-associated microbial communities from peat moss isolated from Minnesota, USA - S1T2_Fc - Sphagnum magellanicum MG | ecosystem: Host-associated > Plants > Peat moss > Unclassified...
TGGACTGTCGACAGAGAAATCTTTGACCCAAACTGTTTGCCAAACCCTATCAAACATCCCCAAACATGATTCGACTGTCGCATGTTGATGATGTCGGAGATTTCTTCATTCCAATCCCTGCTACTAGTCCTCAAGGTACACGATCCCCAAGGGAAGACGAACAGATCTCTCTTCTACACAAGCACTGGATCAAATCGAAACTTGCTAGCTACTGCTGTTTTGAGAGGTTCCACCAATTATGACTGCTATTGTGAAACTTCCAACCCAAAAAAAATTCTGAAGTCCCTCTTCTCTTCTCCAGCGCACATACACATGTGGATCACACACACATCTACTGTGGGTTGCAAGCACTGGGAGCTTGAATCTCTTCTATATGGACTTGAATCTGAACGCTCCGAAAACATTTCCTACTTTACGTACGTATGTAACGAAGCTGCTGAGAACGAACTTATCCGCGTTAGCCGCGTAGGTGAAAATAATTTCCATCCGCTCTTCGTTTTCAACTCGCTTACCGATTGTGCTGGAGGCAGCGACCCAGTGTTTCCGGTTTTTTGCAATTTCTGTTATTTTCTTTAAAAGAGTAGCGTAAGTGGCTATCGTCCGCAACAAGACTGAGCCGAAAATGACTGTCAACAGTGACAAGATGGAGAAAAAACTTATCCATAACAATTTATTAATGAGTCAATTTTATTAAAAAAACCCACCAAGCATGAAGAAAACGTAACGGCCCGCCAAGAAAGTTCAGTGCATCTGGACGACACTTCCAAAAGGGTATCATAAATATCAGGAACCTTTTCGAACGAAATTACCCGCGACTGAAGTGTCGTCCAAATGCACTGAAATTCCTTGGTAGGTCGGTTCGTTTTCTTCATGCTTGGCAGCTTTTTTGGGCACGGGGAATTTCTTTCTGAAATGTTCCCCTCACTCTTGCTTCTTTTCAATTAAAGATTTCTTTCCAAGTTTCTCTTTAATTTTATTCATTTTTTATCTTAGTTCAGTTAAATTATTACACAAACTTAGGTTCAGGTTACAAGCATATTTCACATATCACTTTGACTTTCATGACAAATATTTCAAACATTCAAAATGTAAATTACTTCAACTACAACACATTAAGAAATTGAAGGCAAAAAACGAATCAAAAACGGAAACCAGAATATGAACTCCCAAATGGAAGCTGCAAAATAAAAAATGAATGAAATTATAAAAATTTGGACAAATGCAAACAATTCAATTCAAAAGGATTGAAAGTTCAAAAGCAACAAATATTTTAAAACTATAAAAAGCAAACTATGGTCACATTAGAAAAATGTATACATTAACTTATCAAAAATCAAGACGAATCAAATGTATCAAAATGCATGTTTCAAGTTTTAAATGAATGCAAATTAACCTACTCTCAAAAGAATTAATTCAATGCAAGGGGTTGCAAGTTATGAAGAAAACTAGCAACAACTATTGAATTAGAAACTGTGAGAGTAATGTTGCAATTGGTAAGGTTTAAAAATTGATGATCACCTACAAAGGTATCAATTGATGCGCCTTTATCATATCTATTCATTACATGTTTTAGAAATGTTGATGCCTCTACAGAATTCTAGAAATCTATGGCCTCCTCATGACATAAAGAACTAGGAGACGTTTCTGACCCAACAATTGTAGAAATAGATTCCACAATCTGCAAACTTGGAACAATGTTTTCCTTATTGGACACCAAAGGAGCAAAAACAAGCAGACACACATCACTAGCCTACAATTGAAAAGATCATAAAATAATTAGTTAGAAACAAAAAAGGAAGGACCTCATAAGGAAATAACAAAAAAATGAAACTAAAAAATTAAATAGAAGACAACAATTGAAAAATAAAGTAAGAAATTGAAATACATGAAGCTTATTATAAGCTTCATGCTTTTGAACAAGAACTTCTTCAATAAACAAAGTGTGATGTCCATTCATCTTACTAAATATAATGTGTTGCATAATGTGACTTTGGATTCCCTGATCTGTCTGATCATACCTACAAAATGAAAGGAATAAGTCCACATCAAGAATGTGGGAAAAAAATGTCCAAAAATTCAAACTTGAAAAAAAATAAACACAAAAGTTCAAAATGTTTACTCCACATATGATTTAAGATCACAATGCCTAGAAATTTTCATGTCATATTCAATGGGAACAAGTGCATCTACCATTGGAGATATGGTATACCTCTACAAGTTTTATTTGTAGCTAACCTTTCAAAGAAGGCAAGTCATTTGTCAACCGTTTATTCAACAAACATAAGGTATTTTTACCTACTGAAATCTTCATATACCAAAGTTGATCCTTCCCCATCAAGTATTTGATCTTTGCAGTGAGAAAAAATGGATGCAATGAGGAGTTAGTAAAGATAGGTTGATGTAAAATCAATGCCTTATATGTTTTGATGACATCAACAATGTAATAGTTCATAGTTGAGTGATGATGTTCCAAAGCATAATGGTCGACACTAAACTTCCAATCTTTTTGTTAACCTTGTTGATACTTGCAAGGAAAAAAACAAAGAAAAAATCCAAGCAAAGAAACACAAAAACCACATACAAGAAAGAAAATAAGCCGAAAAAAGGGGGAAAAACATTTTTTAAAAATACTTTAGAAAAGGACCAAACTTATTTTCATGCAATGTAAAATTAGCATCTTTAACTCTCCGTAACTCAATTGCACCACAAATCACAAAATATCGAATGCAAAAATACCTAAAACGAAGGTTGAAACCCTAAGGTGTGATCAATTAACATTTTTCTTAACTTAACATAAGTCATTCTTCTGTCAATGAAAGGACATCAAACTATGTACCCCCCCTGCCAAGGCCCACCACAACAAATTAATTGATCATTTCATTCGTCACTAACTTCATTTTCTCAAACAAATCATCAGTTATAATGTTGAACTTTGGTTCGGACGCACTAGTTTTGATTACATGTGCAGCCTTTCTAAACCCATGATGATTCTACCAAAAGCACAAAATAATGTTGTAATATTACACAACAATAACAACAAAATTCATTCACAAAACATGCCCAAAAAAAACACATATACAAAAAAATAATGACGAAAAAAAACACAAATGGTATAATCTTTTTGAAGGATATAGGTCTCTGTTATGTTTTGCCACCTATAGCATGACTTCTGAAAGATAGTCGATCAACTACATCAAATTCAACATGTGTGAATTTGAAATCGACATAAAAACGTCAAGCTTTCCATAAAAATGCCAAGCGTCAAAAGCATTCACGGCCCAAATTTCTATATCGACACTACATGTTGACCACTAGCTTAAATGTTTTCAAATTCCCAAGGATTCAAGTCCTTGAATCACAAATTGCTTGAATCATTTTATCACGATCTAATTCTAAATTGGCTTCCTTTTCCACATCTTTGTTGTATTAACAAGGGTCAAAAAAATCTCCTAAAACAAGAAAATTAAACAACCTCGATGCATAACTGACTTTATAAGTTTTTTATTCCTTAAATGCATTAGAATCAACTTCAACCCTTACCTTATTAATGGCAACATCATCGAAATTAGTGAATAACCCTTCAACAAATTCCATTGACTAGGAATAAAATCAAGCACATAGATACCAAAAAAACCTTTATCTACCGACTAAATCCTACCCAAAAAAAATGCAGTTAGTAATTTGCAAGACCACTTATAACCAAATCCAAAAAAAACAAAAAAATGTAGACATAAAAACTTTATCCATTAACTAGAAACAATATTAAGCATATAGTTCTCAAGAAACCTTGATCTACAGATTGGATCCAACAACAAACAAATCAATTGTAATGCACAACATCAAATTTTCAACCATAAAATGAAAAAAAAAACCAAAACAATTAGTAAAAAAATTACATCTATTGACAACAACAAATTCAAATATATAAACCTCGGGAAGCTTAGATTTGCAAATTGGACCTTGCTAAAAACAAGACCTAATTAGTAATGCACAAAGTAAGATTCTCAACCAAAACAAAAAAAGAATTAAAAATTCATCAAAAGAGAATGCATCTAATGTTAAAAGTGTTAAAATCACAAATCAAGAATTGGAAACATTGGAAATGCATCAAATGTCAAAAGAAATTGGAAAAAAATTAATGAATGCAAATTACAACCAATAACAGAGGCTATGAAGTCCACAAAAGCCAAATGAAAGTGGATGAATCACCACCATCACACCTACACAATTTTTAAAAAAAACCAGGAACAACCTGCCAAGTACCTATGTAAACAAAAAACAATGAAACACAAGCGACGAATGGAAAGAAACAAAGGATAAACATAAGACACACAACACAAAAAGTACATGTGACAAATGAAACAAGCAACAATTGGAAAAAAAAAACAACAATGATGCTAGGGAAGTGACCTTACACATTGTTAAAACCCCAATAAAATGTTGGCACAAAAGAGGTTGAACTTTATCACAAGCCCTTTTTTTATAATTTTTTATGAATGATCTCCATCATCTATTAGAAGGCATGTTACACATGTTTCTTTGTGGCCAGAAAAAAAACACCATCACATTTGGGCATCAAATTGAACAAATTCGAGCCATTTAATTGTCTGTTATTATATTCAATTTTGCACATGTATAGTCATAGGTATTGTCTAGGTTTAGGTTAATGAATCTCCATTGTTGGATTTTCAACGAATCTATCTAATTAAAGTCATTCATATTTATAAATAAATTTGAATATTATCAATTAATCTCAACTATCCAAATGAAAAAATCTACACCATACACATGTCTAGGTCAATAACAAAATTAAATGGTAAATTTTTGTTTCATCCATAATTCATCCATTCAATATTCATTCAAAAAATCAAATTTAAAATCTAAAATATAAACTCAAAAATTAACCTTACCATACCCATTACATATCAATTTAATTTAATTTGGACTTTTAGATTACAAAAATATTATTTTGATTAATATTGACTATTGATTTCATTTTAGATGGAATTGATCTCCATCATTAAAGAAAAGTGTTGGTGTCTTTGTGTCGCTTGGTGTTAGTGGCAACGACCAACCACATCATCAAACATTATAGAATGTCGAAAACAATAGGAACTAACAATATCTTTTCATCAATGTAAGTCGTCAAAGGTGGTGACATTGGAAACCATTGATCAAAAACAACAAATGTCCTCTAACTTAGGTCATATTTATGGTTCAATATGGTTGAATGTGGATCGTCGATCATGCATAATTGGGACCATCCATTCTAGAATTAACATTGGGTTGGAAGCATTATTCCTTCTCTACATCCAGCTACTCTCTCACTTGCACTATCATTTAGTCAAAACGATATCTCACTTTGACATGTTTTGGCTATTGTTTGATTTTGGAATTTCAACTTTGTGTTGCATATGTGTGCAACAATGTGTTTGAATCGCATTCAACTTTCACCATTCACAAGATTCTTATGTCTATAATCTTTTTGGTTTTGTTTCAATTCTAAAAACAAAATTTCACAATTTTTTTGCATTGTAGTACGAATTTTTTTTTAATGGTTTCATTATTTGTTTTAAAATTAATTGATTTTTTTTTCATGTATCTTTGCAAGGTACCTCGGAAGCAATCTTCCAATTACTTGATCAAATGCAAAAATCTTGTTTCGATAGTCGTGTGTATAAAATCAGCTTTTGTTATTTTTGTTGTATTGTGTATTAATTCTAGTCTTTTCTATCGTACATAGATTATGTGGGCATTGATTTCTTTTGCATATATAATTGCATGACACTAAATTTTAGCTTTCAAGTTTTTATGAAATGTTTTGGTGAAAATCCATCCAAGTAGTCAGGTGATTATTCATGTTATTGCGTGCTTATTCCGTATTTCGAGATCAACTTTTGAGAATTTTATTGCATGTTTCTTTGTAATTGTTACCACTACCCCAAAGAAATTCCAACATATTCAATAATTGTAATAGGAAAGAGATGTTTTAAATAAACTTCCCATTATTTTGGAATGGGGTTATTTTCAAAACAATTGTATAATAAAAAAAGTTGTCATCCATAGATGTGATCACACCTTGTCATATTCATTTTATTATTTTAATATATGTTGTTGATTTTTATTGTTTCTTATTCCATCTTGTCCGTTAAATTGGAAAGAAATTTTTTTTGGGCTATCTTTACTCCATGTAACTCCTTCAAACAACGACATTACCAACATATGGGTCCTATGTTTTGACTATCGTGTCATGCGGACCCCTTATTCCGATAATGCCCTTGTCTAAAGGTATTACCCTACACATAAAAAGTTGGCAAAAAAAAATTTAATGTATTTGAACGACACTTCCAAAAACATATTTGTTTTTCCATAAATCGCAAGAACATTTCGAAATGAAATTGCTTGCCTCCCAATTGGGGGTGGGCAATTTCATTTTGAAATGTTCCCCTCGTTCCCACTTCTTTTCAATAAAAGATTCCTTTCCAACTTTCTCTTCAATTTGATTCATTTTCTTCTCCTAGTTCAGTTAAATTATTACATCAATGTTGTTCTTGTATTTCATCTTGCCATTTGAAAGAATAGTTATCATCAAAGTCAATGAACAAAAATACTTCACCTTCCTTCAACATTTCTACTAACAATTTGTATTAAAAATCTTGCCATTTTCCTACATGATCATGCATGACATATTTAGGGATCTTTGCATGGGGCAACAAATTCCAAAAACTTTCATGGGTTTGTAAGCTTATTAACCAGATGAACAACCTCCTTTGGTTCTCCTACTCATGTGTTACCTATAAGAACCTTTTGGAAGCACCTCCAAAGCATCAAATTTTCATTTGTTGGATCTATTTCTATATTGTGAATTGGCAAAATATGGAAACCACAACTTTGACAATTACCCTTGATACAATCAAGATTGAACCATTTCTAGCCAAGAACCTTAGGGCACAAAATCTTTTTTGATGTAAGTCAAAAATCCTTTCAAATGCATGGGTGGTTGCTTGACAACTAAAAGTCCCATGTTGAAAAGTTCCATCAATAGGATTTGCACAAAGAGGGAAGCATTTGCACTTGCAAGTGGAGTTTTGTAACCTATGATGAATCGCAGTGGCTTGCATATTGTTGAACCTTGAATTGATTTCCACCATTTCTAGGTGGTATTTGCAACAACTATTGAAATCAGATACTTTTTTCACAAAGTAAGGTTTTAGTTTGTAGAAGGGAATCAATCCTCAATTTCGACATCAAGGTGCAATGCCTTGAATCTTGTGAAACAATCTAGCTGTAAACATAAACAAAACTTCAATGAGTTGTCGAACCACCATTAAACAAATTTCATTAGTACAAGTAAACTCAAGTGATCTTGTATATTGAATCATTTAGGAGTCTCACATGGACAATAAACACGTCTTGGTCATATAATTCCATTTAGTTCCTTGGTGGGTAAAAAGTATTAACAAGAACTAAACCTGCCTACTTTTATTAGTGCTTGGAAAGCAATCATGATTTTACAATGTTGATGTGGTGCATTAGGATATGCTAAAGGGGATGGATGAAGGCGGGGTCAAATTTGAACCCTGATAGTCAATTTTTGAAATGGTATTGTTACCACACACGCATTCTTGGTCAACATGGCTTATCACATGTCTTTTGAATCTTGACAAGATTAGAACATGTGTGCAAGTTTCTTTCATGTCATAAGAATGTAATCAGCTAACTTTCAGAGCTTTTCCTACTTGTGTGTAAATTGAAATTGAGTCTCTCACATTTGCTTTTATTACTTCAATGTTCAAATTAACCGAGCTTAAATTATTCTTGTGTATTAGGGAGGTCATATTTAGCATTTCGATTTTTGAAACTTAGGGTAGCTAGTTGTTTGTGATTAAACTCAAAGAGATTTATTAATGAAAATGGTGAAAGAAAGCATGAGATCAAAAGAAAGGATGTAAAGTTCTCACCATGGGAAGTTATAGATTATTGGCTCCAAACGAAAGAGTATTTCAAAATAGTTAAACGCTTACTTGTAACAAGGGTTTGAATCCAAAAACAAAACTTACCAATGTTCATGTATGTGAGGAAGATTTGTTGGAGGTTTTTGGATTGAAATGCAGCTTGAAGCTAACAAACCCACTTCTTCATATTGAAACAAAATGGGAAGAGGCTTCATTAGTAGATTTGACCAACAATGACTTCATGATATGGTTAATGAAGGGGTACAAAAAGGGATATGAGATTAACTAGGTGAAATCAATGGCATCAACATCAAAAGAGAAAGCTTGGAAAAAAGAAGTGGGGAAACTAAAGAGTGGAAGTTTAGAGGTTTTAAATTTGAGTGCAAGAAGAGAAGGATCTAAATGTGATTTGAAAGTAAGCCAACATTGGACATCAAACCCAAACTTTAGATCAAAGGTAGCTGCTTGAAACAACAAGCTATGTGTCCATACGAAATTTTGGCGATGGACACAAAAAGGGTTGTTAAAGCTATAAGTTTTGTTGTGTGACTTGGAGAAGTGGGCATCTGTGAAGGTAGTGGAAGTAGAAAGAGAAGAAAATGATTGGGCTGAGGTTCAACATGGAGGATCAAAAAGCTATTGGTGTAAAAGTGCACAATGTAATAACAATAGTGGAACAAGAATTGAAGTCGATTGCATAACTTGATGTAAACTTCAAGAGAAAGTAGGTTTAGGTTTTATTTTGGTTTCATCATGTTTTCTTTTGTTGATTGTATATTGACTTCCATGCTATAAACGTGTTAACAAGTTTGATTCATTCGTTGGTTGGAGGTGATGGCTCTCTTTTGATGAATTTAGAAATCAATTTGCTTGGTTCTTGAACTTTTAAGGTTACATATTTTTTTGGAATGAAAGTGCATATGCAATGTTCTCAAATGGAGAGTTCGTTCTAACTACAAAAATGTGTATGCAAGAAGAATACCACTTGAAAGATTTGATAGTCTAGTGCACGATGGAGTTCATTAGAAGCATCATGCTTTGAAAAGTGATTTAGATTATTCAAACAAAGGTTTGGATGATCATATTAAACATGCAATGCAAGGTGAAGAGTTGTTTCATGATTATCATATTGAACACCAAAACCTTGATCATGTGCTTCATGACATTGGCACAAAATTATCTTTACTAGAAAGGGAGAACAAGGTTGTTCAATCTCAATTACAACAAATGGAGTGTGGAGGGTGTTTCATTTTGCCCTAAAGGTGAAAGCACATTACGGTGGCCAAAAACTATTGTCACAAATACTATTTTTTGAAACTATGCAACTTTCAACCTCCACCAAACCAATAATAAAAGAGGTTTTCATAAAATATATTCAAAATAAGGTAGTTCAATAGCCAAATAATGAAATTGACAAAGGAAACTACATTTTTTGATTAATATTAAGTGATTAAAAATATATATTTATGAGGATTTAGATGTTGTCACAATATGCTACAAAGTGCAAATATACTCTAAAAACGATTCAAATAATTGTAAAACTTAATGAAGTACTTAGTCATATATTAAATATGAATTGATTGTACCATTTCAATTACAATTAAAAAGTTTGACTCATGTGATTACACAAAAATCATATGGACAAGTTTTTCATTCAAATGAACGTAAGCGTGTGGAAATAAACATTTTGTTGAAAATTTATTTTCATTTGAAAGATGACAAAAATCATGTTGGAAGCCTTGGTATTAAAATTCATTTTATATGTTTATCAAAATGCTAGATGAAATCAAAGAAAAATTGCCCCCAAAATATACCTAAAAAGAGTACATTTTTTTTGTCTAAAATGGGCCACTGTAATGTGCTTTCACCCCTAAGTTAATACTACATTCTACATCAACAATAAAATCTAACAATTGTGGTTTCATTGTTGTAAAGCCTTATGGATTTTGTAATAGAGGCTATGATTTTTATGACATTGGTGTTACTTCATGCAAACACACCTATCATCCTTTCTATTTGACTTGAGTTTTAAGAAACAACAATAAATGTATGATTTGTGGTGAACTTTTTCATCTTGATTGGTGGATTAATTGGGGATTTTGTGTTCCAAATGAGGACTTGAAGAATTTGAAAAATGATTTGGGCTTAAGTGAAGTTTGGAGGTCGATGACTAAATGTTTACTAGATGCATCTACATCACCAATTTTACATATAGTGAGTTTATTTGGAATTTTTCATATTTTGCCCTTTAATTGAGAGTTAATCAAAAAGTTTGCCGAAAAAATTATTTAAGGTCTAGGTTCCATTTTTCTTGGTTTTGAGGAAATTAAAGTTCCAAGCTACTATAGCAAGTGAAATGTGGTGGTGCTAGCACCTTTATTTGGCAAAATTGGGATGTAATTTGGTCAATTAGCACATTAGGTGTTTGATTGATTTTATACAGAATGCACGTGAATGTTGGGTCCAAAAGGATTGCTCATGATTATTCAATTAGTGGTTTCTAGTCATAAGAGTTTTAATTTAAAAGCTATTGATAAGGTGTAAGGGGTATGAATTATGCTGGAAGGTTGGTTTGAACATTAGGAGAATACCATTTTGCTTGCAAGTTATTAATGGGAGTAGTTGGTGAGTTTATAGATCTTGGAATTCACAAGGTTTTTGTTTACAATTTAATTTGCTAAAGGTCCTTAGGAAACTTAAGTTTCAAGTTGTTGCTTAGGTAAAGTGAATATGGGTGGCAACATGTTTGATTAGTAATTAAAAAGGAACCTAATCAATTGGCATAGTAGGTGTTTGATTGATTTTTAAAATAATGCATCAATATTGGTTCCAAAAGGATTGCTAATGATTATGTAATTAGTGTTCTTTGGTCATAAAAGTTGTTTATAAGTTATTGATAAGGCTCAAAGAACATTCATTATGCTTGGAGGTTGTTGGAAGTATTAAGAGGGTGCCATTTTGCTTGTAGGTTATTTGGAGCATTTAGAGAATGTCAACTGTGCTTGCAAGTTATTAGATCAGTTTAGAAAGCAACCCATTTTCTTAATAGGTTTTTAGGAGTGCTTGGAAAGCACCCATGGTGTTGATTGGTCACTTGGAATGTTTGTTAACCATCCAATGTGCTTATTGGTTACAAGTGGTGCTTGGAAAACACCTATTGTGATTATCGGTTAATGTAAATGCTTAGAAAACACCCATTGTGCTAACTAGTTGATCGAAGTGCTTGGAAAAATCCTATTGTGTTTGGCCATGATTGAAAGCACTTGTTGGGCTAGCTAGGTAATGGCAATGCTTGGAGAAGCACCCATGTTTGGAAGCATCTATTACAATAGCATGTTATTATGAGTGCTTTGAAAGAACCCATTGTCCACGTAGGTTACCGGGAGTGTTTAGAAACATCCAACTTACTTGCTGTTCATTGGGACTGCTTGATCAAGACATGCAAAACATGTAATAACATGTTGAAAGTACTAAAAGTGCTAAACTAGGTCATTGGTTCAATGCTTAGCAATTTCAAATGACCTATGTGCAAAACTTCTTGATAGGTAAGTTTGTCCAAGTTATGGGGTCTATTGTATGTTGCTTGACTAGAATTTTTGGTCAATGTTCTTCTTGAATTCTAATACATGTTATATTATGCATTTACATTTTAACATACGGTTTAAAACATGGTGATATAAGACCTAACATTCCAATAAGGTAAACAAAGCTAGGTTCCACAAGCTCTAGACATGCTTTAAAAAGGGCCAACTTAGGGCCATCAAACTTCAAGAGCCCCATTGGGCCAATTTTTGGCACAATTTATGGGATTCCCATCACACCTCCATCAACTTCAATAGAGCAAATTGCTCATGAGGTTGACTCACCTTTCAAGTTACAAAATGCCAACAATCTAGGCAATTCCCAAATGCAACAATCAACCCCTACTACTGACCAAATAGCTAATGAAGTCTTAGAACTTGTGATCTAAGAAAATTGCAATTCAAAAGAAGATGACAACCTTGCCTACAATTTTATGAAAAAATGCCTTATGCAAGCTTCAAGTAAGATTACTCTAACTTTGAAAACCAAATTACTAGAAGGTTAGGTGTTTATATGTATGAACTTGTGTCAATATTTAAATCTTGGATTTTGTCAAATTATATTCATTTGTAAATTGTGGTCATGTTTTAGTTCTAGATGTTGAACTTCCACATGACAACCATATACGTGAGTTGGTTGTAGAAGTGATTATTGAGGAGCAAGAGACAAACACAACTCTAGCACAACAAAACAATCCTCATGAAGGACTAAGAATTGATGTAGAACAAAATGGCAATGTTGGTGATAGATTAATGGAAGTGCCACCTACATGCAACATCCTATTCCAACACAAGGAATTCCTTCTTGAAATGAAAGTGTCCACAATTAGATGAATGACCTAGAAAAAAGAAAGCTCCCTTTATTTGTTTGTCCAATATACCTATTAACAATCCTTTATAACCTTCATGTAAATGCATGGACCCATTAATAAGATAAATCTAGTGATAGATTTCAATTGAATAATTTAGGTTTTGTAATATTGTGATATAACATGTGGCTGTGATTAATCTAGTATAATTCAATGTCTCGTGTGTCTACAATTCCCAATGAAAATTCACACAATGTTATGGGTTTTATGGTTGATTAAAGCAACACCAAATCTAGTGGCAAGTCAATCTGGCCATGGCAACCCAAACATAAAACAAATAATAAAGAAAGAGAAAGAAGTGGCAAGATAATAAAAGGTGGTAAACGAAATGGAAACAAATTTGCAAGGGATAATTTGGTTTTCACTTGGTGAATTCTCAAATGTTTGTGAATACTTAATTGAAAATTAGTACAAACTTGAACACTTCAACTCTGCTAGTGATTAATGACAAATAGTCACCTTAAAGCATAGGGAAAATCGTTAAGCAAATAGCCTATCACTTTATTGTAAATCAAGTAAATAACTTGCAATGAAAAGTTTTGCAACATCTCCAAAGTTGCAAACAAAGCAACAAGTGGAAAAAACAACTTAAAAAAAACTTACAAAATTAATCCTTGAGCAAAAACAGAACTTGCTTGCATTCCAAGAGTTTCAAATAACAAAAATTACATTACAGTGGCATCAAAAACAAAAATCAGCCAAAAGCCTCCTAAGGCTTTCCCAAGAAAAGATTTCAAGCCCATAAGAAAATGGCGAGGGTCCTAAAAACAATGAAAATCCCTATAAATCTTCCTAAATTCCAAGTTATCCATCCTTATTAACCATGGTTAAACTAGAAATGGTTAAACTCACAATTAATAAAGTTAATATGGTTAAACTAATTAATGAATAAGTATTTTATGGCAAAACCAATTATGCAAAAAATTAATTATGGCTAAAATAAACATGAATGAAGTAATCATGGCTAAAATCAAATTGGTTAAAATATTTATGGCAAAATTAACCATCGCTAAACTAGAAATGGTTAAACTAACCATGAGTAAATAAATTTGGTTAAACTAACCACTAATAAAATTAATATGATTAAACTAACTAATGAATAAATATTTTATGGCAAAACCAACCATGGTTAAACTATTAACCACGAGTAAAATGAATTTGGCTAAAATAAACATGAGTGAAATAATTATGGCTAAATATAAGTGTTTAAAATAATTATGGCAAAAGAAACCATGGCTAAATTAACACTAGTTTTCAATTAATTATGGCTCTATTAATTATGCGTAATTTTATTAAGGTAAAATAATTATATTTTCAAAATAAATATAGTTAATTTGGTTATGTTTATAGTAACCGTGGTTAAATTCATAATGGCAAAACCAACAAAGGCCCAACTAGTAATGGTTAAACTAATTATGTTAAATTTATTATCATGGCTACACTTACTAAGGTTAAACCAACTATTGTTACATTCACCATGGTTAAACTAACCATAATTAAACTAAATATGGTTTTAAAATGATGGAATGATTAATTATGGATAAATGAATCATAGTTAAATCAAATATGGCTAAACTAACCATAGTTAAAACATATACAATTAAACAAACTATGATTAATTGAACATGATTAAATTGACCATGGTTAGATTAGTTATGGTTAGTTATAATTTTAATTAGCTTTTTCATAGGTACTTGAACCATAATTAATTTCAATATAGTTATTTTAACCATAGTTAGATAAACCATATATATAATTAGTTTAATCATAAATAATTTGATCATGATTCATTTAATTATGATTAACTAACTTTTACATTTTCAAACTTGTTTCTAATTGGTCAAACATAGTTAGAATGTTACATGTAATCCGAAAATACCCAACTAGTAAATTGGAATTTGTAATTGGCCCCTTTAATTAAACCATTGGCCATTTTGACTAGGCATATTTAGTCAGTTGTATTGATTGAATATAACAGGTGGCCTTATTGATTAAGGCATTAGCCAATTTGACTAAATTGGGTGGTTTTATTGACCGGGCCATTAATTAATTTGACTAGGTTGTATTTTAAAGTCCAATTTGACTAGATGTTGGATTTCACTAATTGTCAAATCGGTCATTCTATTCAAATTGATTAATAAAAAAATACCCATTATCATTCAAGCCCTTGGCCTCTAGTAAAAAATACATGTCTTTTAGTAAAAAAGACCCATCTAATCAACTTGCTTAGTTTCAAAAAATCGGAATTCTAGTCATGTATATTATGTGCAAATGTTTGTAAAGTCATGTACTAAAATCTAAAAAGGATAGTAAATGTAAATAATATATATCCTAACACATATTATGAGCATATTTCTATGCAAAAATTTGGCACTAATAATAAAGCGTTATGATCAAACTACCAACGTTTTGCAAACTATAGTGATGCACCCCCAAATTCCTTGATAGATTCAACTACGAATCCAAATATGAAAACAACAGAAAGATAAAAAGTTAGGGTATGTTCCTTAGCTCGTAACACTTTGGGGGTAAAGGGGCGTGTTGGAGCTCCAAGATGGGGACTAGGACGAGCAACAAGCGGGTCAATTATTCACATAGACTTATACAAACTAAACAACAAGTTGGTTAGTGTTTAGTTATAATATTTTTGGTGCACGAACGAACCATGGGCAAACACGAACCCACAAGACTCACCATAGCCCAAACTTGGGGGAAGCCACCTCCTTCCCCCTTATAGTATTCTCTGTGCCTAACCATGGGGCGTACACTCAAATGTCATTTTGTCGCAAGACTCCCAAAATGGGCGTCCTGAAATTCTCGAAATTAGGACTCTTGCGACTTTGGAGGCCCATAACTTCTTGTCCAGACCTTTAATTGAAGTGAGTTTTGAAGCAAAGTTGTAACCTTTGTCAAGATGTTTCCAACGGTATGTGGCACGCCACTTGCACACAAGTAAATCAAGGCAATTCCTGAGTTTTAATGGTCAAAAGTTAAATTGACGCTTTGATTTTCGACCTTTTTTTGGGCCATAACTTATGTTTTAAATACCCAAATGGGTCATGCAAGCTCATTTTAGACATCTACGCTCCAAGAGCTTTCTAATGATACATGAAATTATTCAATCCAATGAGTTTTAACCCCTGCAATTTCCCTTTGAAGATTCGAAAGTCCATGAAGACTTTAACTCCCAAAGTGGGAGCTCATTTGGGACTATAAGGCTTCATTCCCTCACACTCTCCTACAGTCCCAGGAACATGAAATGTGACTCTTGGGCTTCACTCTTGGCCCACACCTTTGTAAGCCCTTGCCTTGGTCTTGAGCCCAAGGCTAGGGTTGCGACATATAGGCACTTGGTGGTGGAAAGGTGAAAGAATTAAAAATAATAGTTAGAGGTGAACATTGGCAACAACTCAAGGTGGTAATGTAATTTGGAGGTGGTGTAGAAATATTGACATGATATGTTTGTTATGTGACCATAATTGATGAGGACAAATTTAGAGTGCTCATCAACGTGACAAATGCAAATGCATTACTTGGAAAGATTGTCAACTAGCATGGATTCTTTATCACAAATCCCAAAATGCCTAATTCTTGCATTGGGCATACCACAACAACAAGGGTCCAAATTTTTTTTAACAACATTAACTAGACACAACTAAAATTCATTACAGGTGAACCAATTTAAAAATTGAATGAATTAACATATTTGCCAACATTGAATGTGGTTGAATGCCATAGAAGAAAAAATGACATCAACAATGGTGTAATAAAAGTACTTGAACATAAACACCATGTTGCCTTGAATAACATCTCCAATATAAATATGTTAACAAAAGCCTATAGACAATAATCCTCTCCAACAATGGTGCAGTTCATCAACATGATAACCATTCATGGCTTAATGCCTTCCTACCTCTCAATTTTGAAGTTGACAACATTTCTTAAAAGTTATACATTTGACATCACACACTCTTGACATATAATATAGTTTTTCCCTTGGGGAAAAGCGGGAGTAAAAGGAAAATGTATAAGTTTAATATTGTTAATTACATCTAATTGTGACCCCACTTGAAACCATATGTGGACATGACCCACCTTATATCCCATATTTAATTTGTTTAATTATTCATACGCAATGTTCACCAATATGTGCACCAACACATGAGCCCATAGTGCAAGCAAACTTCAATAAATCCAACAATTGTGGCTAAAGGAATACTTGAAGAAATAGTGGGGCAAAAATCCTATACTAGCAAAGCTTTTGAACTTGATCATTGACCTAATAGGTTGCCATAACTTGTAAAAGGTTGTAAACCCCACACCAAATGATGGAACATTAATTCCCTGCCCAAAAACAACTTTTGGAAAGTTAGCTCCCAAGTGCACAACCAGGGTTTTATGGAAACAAATATTCCAAGATTTTTTTTTATGCATATTGCTAGTGCAAACATCACATTTTGTTCAATGTTTTTTCAAAGGTGAAGTAAAGTTTTGATTTGTGAACATACCAAAATCATGGTATCCAACTTGTGAAAAGTTGGGAGGTTTAGGTGAAGATCTGAACAAGGTTGGCTCACAATCACCTACATCAAAACATTGACAAAATGCAATCCATTTAAGGTGATAACACATTTCACTCTAGAATCCAACAATGGGTTATTGGGGAAGGCGAGACGAAAAGACCCATGTATAAAATCATGGTGAAACAAAATGTTCGTAGGTAGATAATCGTCACCTCCAATGTCCTACCATCTAAAAAAGTTTGTGACAAAGGGATGAATTCTACAATGTGGTTACTAACTAAAATAGTCCATTCGATTTCCCCCTTCCATCTTATATGTCGATCTTCAAAAATGGTTTTAACCTCTGGAGTTCACCAAAAAGGGAAGTTGGCACCATAAAAAACCAAATTAGTTTCTTTCTTCAAATGTTTGTACGAGATTTCTTTTACAAATAGGTAGATGGATTCATGCATGCTACATGATGTCCTTTGATAAACAACCTACATAAAATGTATTGTTTTCTGTGTATGTTGTTGACAACCTTCTAGCATAATGCAAAGCCTTGCTAGGGCCACTACAAAATGTTGTTGCATTCCATCCATTAGCAAGGGTAGAAATAAGAAAGGTAGGTTAAATCAAAACCTTAAAATTTCTATAAGTCTTCTCATATTAACAAGAAAATGTACACAAAAATATGCACTCTAAAAAAATTCAACGTCAATTTATGATTATGATGTGTGAAATTAGGATACACATACCCTTACAAACACAACATGTAATAAGTACAAAGGCAAAAACATTTTGTGAGGAATCTTTGCATACCTTTCGATTTAGAAACATGCAACTCATAAAATTCAATTGGGGGCGAAACTACTATGTAGCCATATTTTAACAAGTTAAGATGTGATTCAATGGAAGGTAATGAATCACCTAAGGAACCTATGGCATTGTGTGTCCACCCATTTAGTACCAAAAGATGTTGAGACAAGATGTGAAAAAGTGTTATGTTGTGTTCTAGTCGGAAGTTCACCTTTTTTTACAATTTGACCCCCCCTCACTCCAATTACCATAACATTTCCATACAACTTTCAAATTTAACATACATAAGGTTGTTGGAAAGCTAATATCAATAGCAACACTCATACATTTTTATTTCTACAGTTAGGAAATATGCTTCAAAACCCAAGAGCTAATTTGATAACATTGAAAAAAATGACAACAAACCTCCTCTATTTCTAGCAATTATATTTCTCTATAGAAAGTTTAATGAGGCTAAAATTCTATGTGAAGATGATTTCAATATTAAGCTAACATTGTCTCAATTCCTAAATGAATCCATTGTTGTAATCATGAGATCTTGAATTTAAAACAAAATATCCAGAGTTTACATTTTAAATGGATTCACAATAGACCCCTTTATTTCCAACAATTATATTTCTCCAATTGAAAGTTTGTTGAGGCTAAAATATTGCGTGAAGATGCTTTAAGTATTAATCTAACATTGCATCTATTTTTAAACTAATCCATTAATTGTTGCAATTAAGAAATCTTGAATTTAGAACAAAAAGTTTAAATACTACTTTCAAAGAATATAAAATTTGTTCTATCGTAACATTTTCTCCTCCTCCTCGATTTAGCACCTCCTTCTTGCCAAAACTCTTCTTTAAATCATAAGTCCCTCTCTTTCAACACAAGCAAGTCATCATAGATTCAAGGAACCACCCATAAGTCCCCTCCTTGAACTTGTTTTACCTTGACCAATGAGAGCTATGAAAATCCCTCCTTCACATCAATGGCCTCCTTTCCTTTTCATGAACCAATGGGACTTGAAGCTGATCCATTTTCCAATGATGGTTAAGATGATAATTTTTGTACCTATTGAGAATACTAAAAAGGTTTTCATCCTTCATTCACAATAGGATAATAATCTTCATGACCAATGAATTTGGAGGATCCATTCTTTTCCTTATCTTGGTTAATTTGATGCGCCTTGAGTTTGATCATTGCCAATTCCATTTGTTTGGCCCAACATCCTGATTCTTCATCTTAATCCTTTTTAAATAATTAACATTTAGGATAATTTACTGGTAGTAAAACATGAATATCTTTTGGTTTTTTTTGCTAAAGGTACATTCATAAAATAAAGAACTAGGGGTGCACCCTTAGTAAGGATTTCAATGACGGTTTATTCTTAAAAAATTTGGGTATATATTATGAATATTCTCTTTGTAAATTGTACAAAATCATAAGAAAATCCTTTTGGCTCAAAACTATGTTTTACTCTTATGTAAATATGTGTTTTAAGAGTCTCCAAAATTATGTCATTTTCAAGTCCTTTCAAAGTCATTTATGAGTTCTTCCAAGCAATAAATACATTGTAAAACACTGGTTATGTTTTTGATCATTCAAATTTCATTAGATTCATTTCAAATTATTACACATGTTTCCACAATGTATGAAGAACATTAACATCAAAACATATGAAAGAAATGTGTAATATTAATATTTTTTTGACATCAAAACATGAAAAACAAGGCACTAGTTATAATTCCTATGGCTCTTATTTTTATGAATGTTCCTTAAGTGAATTTTAAAACATTAGTAACCTTCCTTCCAACCAATGTACTAGTCACTTATTTAATACACACTATTTACTCCTTCCAATGTATTAGTTATTTTTGTTATACATAGTAAATTATACTAGCTACTTGAATAATAAATAGTCAATAGGAAAAAAATCTTCCATTATAAAAATTCCCTTGTATTATTTAAAGCCATCATCGAAATTAAGGCTTAATGAGTCCATTGGACCTAAAGTGTTGAGGTTTTCATATAGTTTTTCTGTCAAAACCCACATGGTCGCATACTATACCTACCATAATTTCAAGATAAAACATCAAACCTCATTCAAATATAAATACTAAATTTGTTGTTTTAGCTACTATTTTGTTCTTTAGTGACATAGGCAGAAATGTAATCATGGTGGATGATGCCACCACGTCTTCAAATCCTCTAGTTGTGCCAGTTCAAGATAAACAACTTGAAAAAACACTAGTTGATGTGAATGTTTCCCAATAGTGGCGTGAAGAATAACCAATTGGAAAGGTGGTGTGCACTCAAATGGCTCAATCCATTAAGGATCATCAAGTGTTGCCTAACCTTGATGCTATTACCATCTAATTATAATTAATTCCTACTTTCAAAAATAAGATTGGAAGGTTTGATGAATGTCAATGTGAGGATGAAGATGTTTGTTTTTTTTCACAAACTCATGTCTTTAGCAATGGACATTATTATTCGCTAAAGGGGCCGATTAACCTTGTTTGCACCATTCATCGATTTATTGAATTTTTGTTACTTTGAACATTTACTAAACTATGGTTTAATAGGTGTATTACTTTTGTCATATATTAGGGTTCTTGCAAATGAGAATCTATTAGGCTATGGTCTAAGGACATGATGGTCATAACATTGTATCCTTTGTAAAAATTTGTAATAAAATGCGGAATAACTCATTTACCTATTTATTTGCAAAAGCATTCTATCCAACTATAATTTCATGTTATACTCGGGGATTACTAAACAAACCTCTTCTTGAATTCCCTTCTATGATGATTCATAGAACTAGTTAGACCACTAATTTTTTCATTTTACATATCATGCCTAAAACATGTTTATGTTTTGACTTTTATGCTTTAACTAGATCATAGGCTTGAACCATTGGAATTTTATTTCAAAATGCTAACATAAGGTTAATATTCACAAAGATACGTATTACTATAATGTTCAACTAGTAGATATAGAATTCCTATTCTATATTCTAGTAAAAGTTTGGACTAACTTATGAAACTAAATATCATGAAACTAATACTAATAAATTTTGTTTAATCAAATCTACTCATAGCTAGGTTCAAAACTTCAATCTAATCATGAAAAGTATGATAAAAATCATCAAAACAACAAATTTGGCTATGGTATTGAAGCTTTTTAAAAAAATAATATGTTCTTCTTCCATACTCCACAAAAAATCAATGTTTTACAATGATTTTGTGTTTTGCCAAAAATGATCACTTAAAACTAATCAATTCAAATTCAAATGGTGATGAAAACTATATAAACTAACTAGTAAATCCTAGGAAAATAACTAGGTAAGTAAATATTAACTAATTAACTATTTACAATGAGTAATTACTCCTTTAAGATCAACCCTTAAGGTGAATGACCCATGTAGTAACTAAACTCAACTCAACTTCATTGATTCAAGGTTTAATTATGTTTGAGCAATGTGGACGTGTGTGAATTAACCTATTAATTTGAAGATGCAAAATGATGGAACACCCTACACCCTATACTATAAATAAGGCTATCCAACTCTAAAATTACATAATTAACAAAAGTTGAATTAATAAACTTTCACCAACTTGGGAAGCTTATATGGGCTAAAATTTCTTAAATGCAACCCTTACCTATTTTAAACTATTAATAATTAGGAAAATAACCAATAATGAGGTGTTTAAAAACAATGGTGGTGAATAGGGGTTCATATGTACCCTTGTTAATGAATTTCAATTGTTGATGTAATTAATATTGTAACCACTAAAATCACAAATATTATTGCTAATGTAATAAGGTTGATGGCCCACCCCTTCATGAATTGCAAATACAAATACAAATTTTGTGGCTAATAACAATTCATGATCCCTTTTTACAATTGCTAAAAAGTCATCAACTTTGATTATAAATGACATCTATAACTTAGACTATAATTTTTCTTTAGAACTTAGAATCAAAATCTATTTCACAATTTAGAATCAAGTTTAGGCCCAAAACTTATAATCAAATTTTGCTTCAAAACTTAGAATAAGATTATACACTACAATTTAGAATCAAGTTTTGCTCTAAAACTTAAAATTAGATTCTTCACCACAACTTAAAATCAAATTCTGCTTCAAAATTTAGAATAAGATTTTACTCCACAAACTTAAAATAAGATTTTACTCCACAACCTAGAATCAAATTTTGCTTCAATTACTTCCTATGGCAAAATGTATTGAGATTGCCACAAAATACAAATCTTTTTTGAACCAACCTCCTTGCAAGCATAATCTAAGTTTATCACACTTGGAAGGCACTTTGATTCATAGGGCATGACAAGAGTGCTTAATCGGAGGACCCATGCCAATGTCATTCCTTACCCTCCTTACAAAGTAGTGGCAACCCAATAATTGCATTATTTCATGAATCCTTAGAGACCCCAACAATGCCCTCTACCACTAGCACATTGGGGAAAGCCAAATGTAACATTGTGCATCTTGTTTTCACCTTCAGGGGAATTTGTATAACAAATTCCAATTTGTTCACCCATTAAACCTTGACTTCTCCACAAAACCTCTCAATACAAGAACTTGAATCAATTCAAAATTTAAAGATACAAAAGAAACGAATTCATTACTTACGTTTTCAACCCAAGGTTTCAAGAGTTCGTGGTGCTTCACCTTTTCCTTACACCTACCAAAAGAGCAAGAGGACCTCGAATCACCTTGCCCTTGGGTGGTTTGAAAGCATCCTTAGGTAATTATAGAATCTTCGAAAGGTTAAGCTTGAATGTAATCTTACTTGTTACAAGCTTATGTGTAGTACCCCAAGACTGAGGAAGAAAGGATTCAACTAGAATTTTTTCCCTTTGTCTTGGGCAAGTAGCATACCTTCTGATTGGGAAAGAATTTTTTCTAAATTTTTTCACCCACATCTAAGCTATAAGGATCATCTTCCTCCTCCTTGCCCTTTGTTTGCATTGATGCAACATTGTTTTTAGCCTTCTTTAGGCCTTATAATCCTCTTGCTCTCTCCTTTCCACCCCACACAATAAGATAATCAGATGATTTGGCACAATCATGATCACTTCCTTTCGTGGGAGCAAATAATTGTGTGTCCCCAAATGTTCTATCTAATACTGTGACTAATGTGAATAAAATTCAAATCACATTTCCATAGTTATTTAAGAAGTTTTAATGGTCGACCAATATGCAATAAGATCTTTACATTTTTTTACTTTTCTATTTGTTTGTAATTAGATTTGGTTAAATCCTCTTTTAGTTCATCACCACTTTTGGTGCAACATGAAAAAATTGGGGAGAAAAATTGAAAGGCTTAAATTAAAATTGAAGAAATTTTGTATCTAAAGTTTATTAGTTTTCTTTTCAACTACAAACTTGTAATATTCATATGTAATTTCAAATTTTAATATTTATCAATAAATATTATTATAATTTATTATCATTATAAAATTTAAAATATTTCCAACCTTAGTTTGTAATACCTACATTGTTGAAGGTTTAAGTTCATTATTAAAGTAGTTGTCATGACCCTAACCTTGGGCTTGTGACCAAAGCAAGGGCATGGAAAGGTGCGGACCGAGAATGTAACCCAAGAGTGTGAAAGAGTGTGAGGTAATGAACCCACACACTCTTAAATGGATTCCCACTTTGAGAATTGGAGTCCCTACAGAGTCCTGTATTTTAAGAGAACAATTTGAAAGATCAAAATTCATTAGATTAAACACTTTTTTATACCATTACAAAGCCTTTAAGATGTAGATGTCTAAAATGGGTTTGCATGATCCATTTGAGTACTCATAACACAAGTTATGGTTAAAATAAGGGCTAGGAATCAAAGTGTCAATTTGAGTCCTTACCATTAAAAGTTAAGAATCGCCTTGAATTATGTGCGTGCAATTAGCGTGCCACATATCATTGAATTTTTTTTGACAAAGATTACAACTTTGCTAAAAAATTCACCTCAATTATAGGTTTGCACAAAAAGTTATGGGTTTCCAAAGTGGCATGAGTCCCAATTTTGGGAAATTCGAGATTCCGATTTCGGAGCCTCGGGAAAAATGACATTTGGGTGCAGCCTCCATGGCTAGTCATAGAAAATAATATAAGAGAAAATGTGGTGGCTTCCCCCAAGTCCGGGCTTTGGTGAGTCTTGTGAGTCTGTGTATGTTTGGGGTTCATTTATGCACCAAAAGTGCTTCAACTATGCACTAACCAACTTGTTGTTTGGTTTATGCAAATCCATATGAATAATTGACCCACTTATCACGTGTCTTAATCCCCCATCTTGAAACTTGAACACGTCCTTTCTACCCTCGAAGTGTTGTGAGTGTACCCCAGTTCCTTCTTCCTCCACTGTTTTCATTTTGGGATTCACATTTAAGTCTTTCAAGGAGTTGGGGGTGTGTTAGTAGTTACAAATATAATACCACCATTATTTGTGGGATGTAATATTGATGCAGTAAACTTCTCATAATATTTGCATAAAATTGCATCTTCACCAAAATCACCCCCTTTTATTTAATAGGATTCAATTGTGTAGGTATTACAAAACATTATTCCTACGTCATTTAAGTTTATTTAGGTGCATCGTTTCCACCAAACAAAATCATGCCTATATCTAGTGGACCAAATTCAATGAGAAATATTTAGAATATGATTATAAGTAAAAACATTTAAAGTATTAATGATATATCATATTTATATTATGTGTGATAATAATTAAACATATTGTCAAGTATTATAGGATAAAAAATATTAATAAATATTACATATCAATATTGCAAGTTTGTAATTCAAGAAATAAGTAATACCATTAAATTTTAGATACACCATTTATTCAAATTAACCTTAAACCCTAGGACATAATTATATTAATATTGAAATGAAACGATTTTTTTATGGAAAAAATTTTCCATTTCTGTTTTTTCTAAATCCTAAGGAACATGGTCAAGGGAATTGTTTGGATATTTTTTATAAAAATCACCACATTTATGAAATCCCTTAGATTTTTGGATTTCTAACTTTCTTTATTTGAAATCACCATTTAGTTAACATGCTTTAGTGGTTGGCTAACATGTAATAGGATTCCTAAATTGTTTACTTTTCTATTTATTTTATAAATAAATTTGATTAAATCCTTTTGTGATTGATCACCACTTTTGGTGCTACATGAGATATATTATTATATCAAGTTGTATTTATTATTTATAACAAGTGGTGATATATATTATTAAGCCTTTAAATTTTATACTTCTAATTATATTCTAAATATTTCCCATTGCATTTGGTCCACTAGATACAAACGTTTGTGTTTGGTGGAAAAGATGCACCTAAATAACCTTAGATGATGGGGAAGAAATATTTGCATTACGTTCACAATGAAATCCTATCAAATCAAAGAGGCTTTGGGTGAGGTTACATAATATAATTTTATGGATGTATTGCAAGAAGGATATTATGATGATATTACATAACACGAATAATGATGGTATTTGCATTTGCAACCACCTTAACAAGGACCCTAAACCTTCAATGGTGCAAGTATTGCAAATTGAAATTAAACAAAATGGGGCATGCCCATAGTCCATGTTTGCATGTTAAAATGAAAGTATTGTTAATTGGTTTTGTTTTAATTTAACCTATTTGTGATGGATTGAGACATGCATTTGGAGTATGACATAGGATGATAGGGCAAGGGTTTACAAATTGGGATTGGAAAAATAAAAATGGGTAAAAGGTTACAAAATTTTATACAAAATGAACACGATACAAAATGTTGGTGAGATACAAACATTTCCCATAATACATTAGGTTACAATGTTTAACAATATTTGTTAAGGTGCACCCTTGTTCAAAGGAAAGTCATAAAAAATGCCCATGTTTTTTCAGTAAGTTGTCACATTTCTATGACCTTTGCCATATGGTGATGGGTGACAAGTTGTTAATGTTGAAGTGTGAGTTAGACTGCATGCACCATAAAAGCTTCTTTTCGTGGTATCTTGAAGCCTAGGGACCAAAAAAATTAGTGCCATGATTCAAATGCATGATGAAAAAAAATGCTTTAAAAACAAATGTCTTTGCAAATTTGTGAGCCATGAATAATTTCTTATTCATTATATTTGCACATGGTTTGCATTTCCTTTTCTCAATTGCCCTTGGTGGATTCAAAATTCCAATTGTGGGCATCCCATGCAAGCTTAAGAGGCTTGCATAACCAACCTTATTCATTTGAATTGTTTACAATGATGTGAATATTGCCCAAAATGATGAAGTATTCATTTATACACAATTAAGGTATTACAATTAGAAAATCAATTGGATAGTAAACATAATGAGGGTTTTGCAAACAAAACCTACACCCTAAACCCCATTATATTTGTGTATCGTTTGGTATTATGTGGAAGAAACACCTATTTTAATATACATGTATTGCTTGGAAAAAAATTGGGCAAAAAATTACCCATCCCCATTATTGAATAAAGAATGAAAATGGGATGCGATTTCTTATTCAAACTGTTTATGTGACATTAAACTATTTAAAACCCTAGCATGTGAAAGACATAATTCATCACACAAGATTTACCTTCAAGAGTGGGAGTATATATGCCATTTTTTTGCTTACCTTCAATTTGCTATTTATTTATTATAACATTCATTTGTTGCCAGTTACCATTAGTTGATGTTTTTCTTAGTGTCTAGGTTTTTTCCAAGAATGTGCCATCCTAAAACAAAATAATTTGGTTAATTAATGTTTTTTGTTCCTTCTTCTTCTACTTATATTTCATCAAATTTATCCTCATTTATGAGCACATCATTAAGAAAACACACAAATCTTTTGACAACAATCAATCCCAAAAAGTATATTAAAAAATTAGCTTTGAAACTCTTTGATAATGGTGACAGTAGCCATTGATTATCACCATTGCCTTGAAGCTTCAAGCTCCCCCTAGAACAAACAATTGTAAAAAAATATCAAAAAAGGATGGCAACTTACATGTTACATTTGATGTGACTTACTATGAGGTATGGTAATGCTTTACCCCCCCAATTTGTTATGACCTTTTTTTATACACATAAAGTTAACAACCTTGGATCATCAACAATTGCAAGATTAAGGTTGATCAATGTTGTTATTATTGTTAGCAACAATAACTGATGTTTTGTTGTTATTAATGTTGCTAATGTAATTACTAATGCTTGTTGTTATAAAGTTGTTGATGTTGCTAGCAGTAACTATTAATGTTTTGCTATTGTTACTAATGTTGTTGATGATAGTAGTAGTTATTGATGTTGTTGTTAATGATGATGCTCCAATTATTTATCATTGTACTAGAATATTATAAAAATGGCAATTTTACATTTATATGATCATATGAATCCCCAACATTAGTAGTTGTTGGATCAATGTATTAAATAACAATATAAAATTTACATTTGAAATTGATTCAAAATTGTTATGAAAAATTTAAATCTTGAACCCTAAGTCCTAATTTTATTATAATATTCAATTGGATTTTACACAAATGATTAATCAAAAATAATATTTATAATTTTAGTATACATTATTTACAACATTTCAATAGTAAATTATAACAAAATTTTGAAACTTTATCTCACTAAATATTGTCAATTATTTGTGTTATTATTATTGTAGCATCATCATCATCAACATTGTATTCATCAATATCAACATGTTGCCATTGTTCATACTACAACATCATCACCATCAATAACAAATCAACCCCATGAAACAATGTTTATTTGGGGAAAACTTTGTTATTTTTCAAAAAAAAGGGGAAATTTTAAAGTTTGAATTCAATTTTTTTTGTTAAAATTTGCCAAAAAAATAATAAAAAGTGGAAGAAAAACCATGAAGATGATAATATGTGCTTGTTCACATCATCTTCTATAACAATAGGAAACAAGATGACAATGAGTGATTGATTGTGTCATCTTTTATATCAATAGGAAACAAATCAACGACAAGCTAATTCATCATTGTTTTCTATAGCCAAATGAGAATAAAAACAACAAGAAATTAACTTGTCGTTGTCCTTTACAGTGAAAAGAAAATGAAGACAATGATGAACTAGCTTGTTGTTGTTTTCACTACAATAAATAATATGAAGACAATGACAAGCCTAACTTGTTATTGTCTTTTGTATATATAATAGTTAGAAGACAATGACGAACTTGGGTTTATCATTATAGATAGACTAATTTGAAGACAACAAGAAGCTTGGGTCCATTGTCCTCTTTTCAAGTAGAACAACCAAAAGACGACAACAACTTCAACAATGTAGACATAGAGAGAAAAACAAGAAAAGAAAAAGGAAAAGAAATAAGACATACAGACAAAGAAACAAAAGAAAGAAATTACATGCAAAAAGAAAGCTTATGCGCACAAAGAAAGAAAGAAAACTTATGCACAAAGAGAACCATGTTTTCCTTGTTTACAACAAACAAGCTCACAAAGTCATCATGCTTATCCTCCACCAACTAGAGAAACTTTTCAAAACTGTAGCACAACAATGCAAATGCAAAGAAATGTAGGAGATCATTGAAGATTGATAGACACAAAGAAATGAGGACGAACTATTTTTTGTAACATACCAATAACATAAGAAATAATGGGGAACTAGAAACTTTTTGACAATGGCATCAAATGAACCTTTGACACCATTGCCGTGGAACTTCCAACTCCCCATATTTTATTGTATTCAAATTTGGATGCCTTGTAGATGGTTTACTTTTCACATTGTTAGCCTTCCGTAGTTAGCCCCAACCTTGATACAACTCTTGTTTCTAAGTTTCAACAATGGCAATATCTTCAACAACTCTTTGATGCCATTGTTAGAGAGCTTCCAACTCCCCATTTTTTCTTGTATTCAAATCCGGATGCCTTGCAAATGGTTTACTTATTGAATTGTTGGCCTTTCGTAGCTAGCCCCAACCTTGATACCACTCTTGTCCCTAAGTTTCAACAATGACAATACATTCAACAACTTTTTCTCCTTGCGACAATGGCAACAACCATAGAGAAAAACAAAAAAAAACCTTTGAAAATTGATGGTGTAGATAGGTAGCTTGGGTTAGTGACATAGGTGGGTAGTATGGGTGAATGGGAATTGGGTAGTTGGGCAAGCAAGGTAGATACATGAGTGATTTCTGTTCTTGATGATTAAGGGGATGAACCCAAACAATAATTTTACCAAACCTCTCTAACTCCACCAGGTTCAGTAAGAGGGATGAACCCTAGTTCATATAAAACGGAACTGGTGCACTCATGGAGGCTAGGTCACTGAGCCCTTACATTGCTCGCTGAAGCTGGCAGAACAAAACGTGGAGCCAGCAGATCACTGATTACTGTCCCACCTACAGAAAAGCCCTAAAAATGGTATCTAAATAGGACACCAAAACTGGGTACGGAACACGCCTGTTCCACCCAGGAATGTGACAAACCTGGTGGGGGAGAGGCACCAAGTGGTGATGGGTTCTTCCAGGGCCTGTTCCAAACTTGTAACCTCTTTCTCCACCGTCCACAAAACCCGCATTCCATGACGTTCATTCAATTTAAAACTGTAGGGGCTGCTTGTCCCCACCAGGAAATTACCCTGAAGTGGTACTTAGGCCTCCTTTACACTAGGAGTCAAGGCCAAAAAATCTCGGGGCCAACTTTGAGCATTCTTGGGTTGCAAATTGGCCCCCACTTACTAATAAATGCTAGAACATTGACGTCAGGATATTAATAATGCTGGAACATTGACGTCAGGATATTAATAATGCTGGAACATTGGCCCTAAGGGTTGTAATTTGGCCTCCCAAATGTGATGGTATCCTTTTTTTCAGCCTTGGGGCCAATACAAGGCCATAAAGTTTAGCATTTATTAGTACTTTGGGCAGATTGAAAAGTTTTTTTCTATCTCAGCCTCGACTCTTAGTGTAAAGCTCTTGGGGCTGATATCAACTTTTGCACCAATAGGAATGCTGGATTTGGGTTGAACATTGGCCCTGACTCCTAGTGTAAAGCGGGCTTTAGACACCAAAACCGGTTACGTGTCTGTCTAGAAGACATCGGTATATGCAGTGAAGAGGACGTGTAATGTGAAAAGTGTGAAAAGGGTTGTTGATTAGGGCTGTTGAACCATTCAACTTTCGGCAAAACAGAGCAGACCCAGTCTACTCTGACTGTTGTGTTGCTCAGATTTGGCAGCTGCTGCGCTTTCATGACAAGGAGAGGTACTTAAAATAAGCAATTTGGCGAGGAGATTCTCGCCTGTGGTTTTGTTGTGTTTGTTTCGTTATTTTGCAGGCTAGAGCAAGCGCTATTTTTGGCTATTTGATACGCGGGGAAGTTTTCTGTGACATTCATGCACTTAGCCAGAACCTGGTGTGTGGCTGTGCGGGGTTCTGAGCGTGAGAATAAGAGGAGCAAGCGTAGTACGCAAGGTAGAGCTCGATAGGGAGGTTTGTGTCTCTAGACTATCTATGCCGTTTGCTCGCTTGTGTGGTCTCCGAGTGTGTGGTGGTGTGATCATAGTTTAGCATGTACTGTAGGAGGCAGTAGGGACTTCTTAATCTCTGCTGCGCTTAGTCCTTGACCACCTGCAACGCGTGAATCAATAAAGAGGAAAACGGCATGGAAGAAGTGATGATAACTTCAGCGAGTGAAGGCTGCAGGTGAGATTGGGGAGTATTATGCCAGAGTGTCATAAGTTGCAGAAAGAGTTGTAAGTGATGTGAAAATCATATTTCCAGGGTATAAGAGTTGAGCGGTTCAAGAGATGTAGGGATTATGTTTCTTCATGTGTTTGATTAGGTCACCAGCTGATGTGAGTTTGCGAAGCCCTCTGGAGTAAGAGTTCTTGTAGCACGTGAGTCGTCTGTTGAGCGATTCCCAGTTGATAAAGAGAGTATCAGTGTTCTCAAGCACAGTCGTTGTTGGTCTGATTGTCTATGTCTGAGCATCTGGCTATGTAATGTGTGCATGTGTGAGAGATGGGAATGGGTAGGCTGAGGGACGAAACATACAATACTATGAAACGACCTTGAGGGTCTGATCTGTTGAGGAATTCCCAGTTGATAAAGAGAATATCGGTGTTCTCAAGCACCGTAGTTGTTGGTCTGATGGTCTATGTTTGAGCATCTGGTTATGTAGTGCGTGCATGTGTGAGAGACAGGAATGGCTAGGCTGAGAGATGTATCATGCAATACTATGAAACGACCTTGAGGGTCGGATCTGTACCAGATTCGAACATTGATGAAATGCAGGGCTGAATGTATTAGCTTCAGTAGGTTTATATTGATGTGTAGGTTGATGTGTCACAGGAGAATGGAGCCCATGTGATTGAGAAGGTGATTGTTATTGTATTACTGCAACTCTGCATTTGATAACAATCATGTTACATTAGTGTGTTACTAATTACAGTTGTATTTTACTTCATTTTTGGTCACAGTGGGACTTAAGCATCTTGTGAAGGTTTTGGAAGCCTCACAATAGTAGCCCATCACTGCTACCCCTTCTCACAGCAGCAGCTTGCACATCTGGATTCAATCTAGTCAAGGATGGTTCGTATAGAATGGAGATTTGTTCTTCTTTGAGAAAGGGTCATGTTCCAATATGGTGTCCCAGAGGGATCTGTACACTGAATGTCAAGATATGGTGAGTACTACATTAAGTTTGTATTGTGAAAGGGTCAAGTTTAACAAATTGTTCTGCAATGTCCTTGCAAATGATTACTTGACCAGGTTCAAGTACTTCAACAAGTATGTATTTAGTGAGGGTGATTTCATAGATCTTCTGGTGGAATTGAGGCTGAATCGTGTTGTGTGGTCAGATCTTGTTGACACATGGACCCAGAAGTTTTGGTGGGTGTAAGTGATCACCTCCTCTGATTCTGCTTCAGTTGTCCTCCACCTGAGGGAGTTTCTCGCCTGTGTCAATGTGTTGGTTCAGGCAAAGATAAACATGATATATGGTCCACCCTTGGTTTCCGCAGATTGAAGTGTTGAAGAAAAGTCTGGAAGTGACATTGACAGCTCAATTCTTAGCATGAAAAGGATACAGCAGAAGTATACTTTTTACCTCGAATTTTGCAGAACTTGGTAAACATCTTTCAAAAAACCGGAGGCAGAAATTTCCAACCATGGATGTCCATACATGATAGACTTTTCAATTGATGTGGGATTTTTAAAAGAAGCATTTTCTTGCAGGTGGATCATTTGGAGCTGCACTCAACTGTAAAATCCTTGGAGTTATGGCAATCTGCTAAGGTTATCCAAGTCAACCACATAAACAAGGATGCAGAAGAGCAAGAAGCAAGTCTGTTTTCAAAGTTGCAACACCCAAATGTTGGTTTGTTTGTAGGTTATGCAGTCTAGGGAAGGCAGCCTGTCATTGTTTTGGAGCTCATGAGCAAGTAATCCATGGCCTCTGCTATCTGTAGCATTAGATACTTAGATGATGGAAAAGAAGAAATCTGGCCAAGCACCTGCTCTTCCATTGCTGGAATCTATTATATAATGCTACAGATAGCAGTGGCTGTGAATTACCTGCATGAGGGTGAGGTGATGCACCATGACTTGAAGGCAAGCAATGTTCGTATAAATTTTGTGGAGGATGAGGATGGATACCTCTCCTTGTCATCTGTGCAAGTTAAAATCTAAGACTTTTGCATGTCAAATTAAAGCTGCACAGCTCTGGGGACAACCACATTGTTGGTGGGTACAGCCTTGTGGAGGATGCACTTTGTTTTGGAATGCAATGTCAAGGACCCTAGGAAACTACAAGGATCCTGGAAGCTTTGTCCTCTGATTACTGTCTACACCTTAGTTCATCTATAGGAATGGAGTCAAAGTTCTCTCTTCAATTTCACCTAAATACTTGCAGCTGTATATATATTTCACCCTCTGGAGGGCTTGCATTGCAAGTTCAATGTCTTACGGAGGGTCATGAAAACCTCCAACATGATACCGAGGGTATTATAGATATTTTGGTTAATAGATTTGAAATTGTTTAGAATATCTAGTAGACAAACTTTTTGAGAGGCATTAGATTTTGTGTTGCCGGACACCAAGAATCTTAAGGGAGGTCTATTTGGCTCTGATGCTATCCAGGTGAGATCTGTTTCTGTATCATTGTTTTTATGCGGAAGGAAGACCACAGGGAAAATAGCTTTTTCTTGTCTCATATTAATTGAACTCAATGGTCTGCATTACGGTTGCTTTGTCATTGTTACTATCACAATGAGAAGAAAAAAGAGTAATGTTCATCTCATCTGCTATAAAAGTAAATCAGATATCAGAATGAGAAAAAGTCTCTTCACCCTTTGGGCCACTGCAACCTTGTTACTAGTGCACACTTCTCAAGGGTGATAGGCATGGCAAACTCTTATCTGCCCCTAGATTCCTGCACTCAGGAAGATGGAACATGGAGTACAATTGGTATCAACTAGTATCCATGTTTATGATTTGAACTAACCGCTACTTAGTAGTCCTACATCTTTGAAAACCCACTCTTGAACTAAAAAATTGTTAAAATTGCATCCTCCAGGTACCACCTCAGGAGAAACTAAAATCTGTGGTAGACGAAGTCAGACTTTTTTGGTAACACAGTGGAAAAAATGAAGGAATCAATTGGGAAATTGGCAAGCCTTCTGGCAGTATCAGAAGAGTGTGCTTAGAAGAGAAATGACTCAAAAGCCCCCAAGTGAAACTCCAGCTACTTTCAAGATCTTTCCAACATCTCATTAAGTTGATATACTATGGTCTGCAATTTGTATTATAGATTAAAGAATTGTGGATAAATTTGGGACTTGCACAATCTCTCTATCAATTAGCGGCAAGAAAATGGACATGGACAGAGAAGAATAACTAATAATGTAAGATGAGGTGCAAGCATGCGTTATTACGCTAATGCTGAGTCGTGCATCATTGTGCATCATTGTGCATCATTGTCCTTGGCGGCACAGTGAACACGACAAATTTTCTCACTTCTTGCTGACACTAGTATGCACTATGCACTCCCCTACTCCCAGGTTACAAGAGTAAATCTCAGTATCAGTGCAGTTACACAGTCTACATCACCCGAAATTGTGAAGAATTCACTCCTTTAAAGTATGGCTACTTTTTAAACTCATCTCTCGAGGGTGTTAAAAAGCACAACACAACCATTCTACATGTGGATTTTTCACTTTGACCCTGAGATAAGTGAGCATCCATCTGAGAATAGGGAACAATGAAAATGTTTAACATGTCCATTCAATTGGCAGGTAGATAGACTACCCATATGAAGATGAAAGAGACTTTTGACTAAGAAAACAAGATGATGGAAATGAAAAGCAGGGCCTTCTAAAATCATTGTCATATGAAGTGGTTGCCACGGAGGTAAGTGACTCTGGTAATGGCAGCTAGTGCAGCTCTGAAAATGGCTCGTGCTGCGCTACCCGCCCCCCCCTCCCCCCACGCTGCTGCCCCTTGGCTTTAGTGTCACCACTCTGCGTCATCACCATTGCGGCTCCTTTTTCCTCATATTCTACTCCCCCTACACTTTGACTCTTTGCAATAATCAAAGACCATGCTTTCAGTTATGACACGTCCATGACTTGATCTGCAACAGTAATCTTTCTGAAGAGTTCTCTAGAGCTCTCTCTTATGGCTCTAAATGAGTTCTGGAACATGTTAAAATATGCGTGTCGGGAGGACCTCAGCAGAGGAAAAAATGTCCCATCAATGAATATTCAAATGAACGATATAAGCCCTACATAAGCCCTACTCCTAAAAGGGAGGTGGGAAAAATTGTGCCTACTGGAAGAAGTAAAATTCCTTGTTCTCTTAAGGAGTAAACCAGTGTTGGGTGGTTTTTATTTTTTTTGGAGAATCATTGGTTCTGGTGCTTTATGCCTTTATGTGAGAAGGGGGTCGATTGGTGATTTTTTTATAAAAAATATGTTGAAGAGATTCGACTCAAATTTCAATATTTTAAAATATATATCATAATTTGGTTCTCAAGGTACTCTGTTCTCACTCATTTGAGAACAGTCAAAACTGGTCCTCACAAATCCAGTTCCAATATCTGTAAAAATTCATAAACAATAAAGAATTAAAAAAATAATCCTGCGTATTGGAGTTTTTTTATAAAGTGACCTTGCTTGAGCCCTTCTTTCATCCTTTAACCTTCTTTCAAGCTCTAAACTCATTCTTGTAAAATAATGATTTAAAAAAAAAAAGGTATAAAATGTTGAAACTTAAGATTTAATGCATGTGGTTTGAAAACATTTATAGTTGCAATACAACCAAACGAAACAAGATTTTATAATGCCTTCAATTGTTGACTATAACACAATGTAATTACATTTTAGTATGTCAATGCATCTGAAAACTCCTAAACACGACTAGCAACCTTGTAATGAAAAACAAATAATAAGTTAGATTAAAAAAAGACCATGCGTGGGGCAGATATGAATCACAAAAGTTGGGGCTTGAGCGAGCCGGCACCCACCAGTGCACCATCCAAAAAATCCTGGTCTGGGATTCCATGATGGGATGAAACTGTCCTCTAGCCATCAATTTTTTAAATTCTTGGGCCCTTTTTTTTCACATGCTTTTTTTTTTTCCTCTCTCATTTTTTTCTTAGGCCTTTTTTTTCTCTCTCTTCTTTAGTGGAGGTAGGCCTGAGGGCTCAAAACGCAATCTAAATTTTCAGAATAGCAGTCCCTCACTGGTACCTCTTCTTGCAGCAGCAGCTAGCATGTCTGGATTGGATCTAGTTGCAGATGGTTTGTATAGAAGGGATATTTGCTTGTCTTTGCTTAAGGATCATGTTCCAATATCTTGTCTCTGAGGGGTATATATTATGAAGGTCAAGATATGGTGAGGACAAATTGAGTTTGTATTGGGGAATGGTCAAGTTTATCAAATCATTGTGCGCATTCCTTGCCAACAATTTCTTGTCCTGCTTCAAGTACCTTGACAAGTATGTATTTAGTGAGGGTGATTCTGTGGATCTTCCTTCTGAAACAGCTCATGGAATTGAGGCATATCATGTTGTGTGGCCAGCTGTTGGTGACACAATGGACCCAGAAGTTATGGTGGATGTCAGTGATCCCCTCTTCCCATTCTCATCTTTCATCCTCCACCTGAGGGAGTTTCCTGCATTGTCAACATGTTGCGTTCCTGGATAAAGACAAACATGATAGGTGGTCTGTCCTTGGTTTCCTTGGATTCAAATGTTGAAGAAGCATCTAGAAGTGACTTTTATAGCTTGATTCTTAGGATGAAAGAGTACAGAAGTATAACTTTTACCTCAAATTTTGCAAAGCTTGAAGAACATCGGTCAGAGAAGCTGAAGGCAGAGATTTCCAATCATGGACATCCATACATGATAGACTTTCCAATTGATTGTGGGGATTTTTTTTTATAGCATTGTCTTGGAGGTGGATCATTCAGAACTGTGCTCAACTGTAAAATCCTTGGAGTGATGGCAAAGGCAGCCTATCATTGTTTCGGAGCTCATGAGCAAGTAATCCATGGCCTCTGCTATCTGTAGCATTAGATACTTAGATGATGAAAAAGAAGAAATTTGGCCAAGTACCTGCTCTTCTACTTCCGGAAGCTATTTATATAATGCTACAGATAGCAGTGGCTGTGAATTACCTGTATGAGAGTCGGGTGATGCACTGTTACTCGAAGGTGAGCAATGTTCTTTGAAATATTGTGGAGGATCAGGATGCACACTTTTCCTTGTCATCTGTGTAAGTTCAACTCCAACACTGTTGCCTGTCAAAATTGCAGCCGCACTGTTTTGGGTACAACCATACCATTGGTGGGTACAAACCCAGTGGAGGGCACCTGAGGTATTTGAAGATGAGGAGAACAGAGACAAGGACATAAAATCATCAGGTGTGTATAGCTTTGCAATTATTCTCTTTGTGGTACTCAATGGGAAAGTCCCAACAAATGTTCTTCAGAGCATTTGTGACAGAGTGAGACTAGGGTTTTCCAGATGTGGAATAATGTCCTCGTAACTTTCTGTGCTCATTGAGAAATGTTGGGCCACAAATGCTGTAGATCATCCTCAGTTTCATATAATCTGCCAACTGTTGGTGGCTTACAAGGCTATTGTTTTGAAGCATCCCTGTGGTGGAGAGGATGTACCACCTGATTATCCTCAACAATAGAGTATCCTGGGTGCAACTAATACTTTCCAGGGCCTTGCAAGATGCTGCATCTGACAACGGTGGTGACTTAATGTAGGAGACAAACTTAGGTGGCTTCACTAGTAGTACACTTACACTACAGACTACATTGAAAGAAGACAAATGGCCCTATAGAGCATAAGCTAGACCAGCTGTTCAGAATGGGACTGTAGGCATTTAATCTGATGTGGTGTGGTGTAAATTGCCTGGTGGTCCCCGTATTGCATTTGGCATGTAATATGTGGTCTTATGGGAATCTATTGGAGAAAAATTGCCTGTTATGAACCTCCAGGTACATCTCTCACAAACATACATGCAGGTCTTAGACTGGATGCATCTGGCCTTACAAATATTATGTAGATTTTTCCTTGGAGGGAGCAAGTGAAAGTAAAGACTTAGTTCAAGTCTCACTTAAGATGTATTGTTGACCAGGCTGATCGACCATTCTAACTTGTTTGGGATGGAAAGAAATGAGAGACTCTTTTACAAGGTACAAGAAATGGGACACTATTCAACAAGGTGCTGATTGATTTATTTGGAGGAGCTTGTAGCAATAGTTTTGCAACTGGATTGTTGTAGAGCCATGCCAGAAAAATGGTAACATTTATAGGTGCCCTTGGATTCTCTACATCAATGAAACATAAGTAATCAGGCTGGCTTGTCTTCTACCTTTGCTCACCAACTGCAGTTCTTAGCAATGTAAGAATCCATAGCATCTGGCAGGAGTCCTGAGTCTAGAGGTATCTTATACCGTTATTTGCTGTCAGCTTAAGAAAGTTTTTTGTGATGGATTTAAGGGACAGGTCTGGACATTCTGAATAATTCACCTGAAGTATGAGAGGAATGTGTAGGCAGTTGTTTGCACCAGTAGTGAAATCATTTGGGAGTAGGGGATCTCAGACTCCACGTTTCCTGATCTCCTCTCTACCCTTGCACAATATGCCATTTAAGTGGTTGACAAGCTTCCTTGGTCCTTATGGAGCATTCTATGAATGTTGAAATTTGACAATCCCCACAGATAAACTGTCAATTTGATCTTCAAAATTCCAAGGTTTGATACAGTTTTGGCTCTACCACCCAGCCTCTCCACATTCTTCAGCAGCTTGGTAAACCACCCTGTGTAGAGCTGTACCATAAATTGGAAAATTGCATGCCTGCCAGGTTTGCTCTGTAAGGATATATGAACAGAAGTTCCAGGACACAGACACACAATTCTACCAACACTGAAGATATTATAAAAGCTGCAAAAACACTACTGTCAGATTGATAGAATGGGTGCAGATTACATAAGCAGTGCTTGATAAAAATGCTCACCAAAGCATGCATTCTGGAGGATGAAAGGGCAGTGAAGCAAGCAGTGTTGAAGCAATATCCAGTTCTCAAGGCAACCACAGGCTTTGAATATGGCTATGAAATCATGGTGGGTAGCCTTCATTGTGCATTAAAATGTTTTGAGTATTATGTTGAGATTCATGAGAAATGAACTGTGTAGCTGTGTTGTAGAAATGTTGTACTGTGTCATCTCTATATGATGACATTTTTACTCAACCCCTTGCAACTGTTTTCTGCATACATTTCTGATGCATATGTTTGATGTAAACATGCAGGTGTTGAAGATGCTTGATGAATTCAACAACAGAGCAGAGGATTAAGTGTTTTGCACAGACATGAGTTGTGAATGCTGATGGAATCTGTTGAGGAAGGTTGTCATTTTGAGGGGACACCAAATTATACAGACCATGAAGACGATATTCCAATGCGTCTGTCATTGCCTTTGCTAGGAGTTGATAATGGCAATGCTGTTTCTGAAAGTAATTTGGATCATAGTAGTACTGACTTATGTTGTGGACACTTATTTTATACTGTCATCTCTATACTTATGAGCTAAATACCCTTGCTCATGTTGTATTTGGCTCATAGATGTAGTTGGTGAGAGTAATCTGAATTTGACATTCGAAGATGAAGTGCTTTGGAATTTCTATTTTGCTAGCTAGGTTTTGCTTCAGTGTACAAGATTCATCTCAAGAAGTGGTATAATTTGTCATTTTTTTGTCACCTCAATGTCCTGGTTGAGAAAGGTGTGATCTAGCTGAAGTCCTCTCTAGGGAGGAGCTGAGACAACCATTCACCTTGGCATTTGAGCTTTGATTTTATGACTCCCACTGAGGAAGAAGAAACTGAGCAAAATGTCAAGGAAGATGATGAGGAGGAAGAAGAAGAATTTGGTACTGGTCCTTGGCTGGTCAAAGGAACTGGAATCTGACAATCACCCTGTGTTGTAGTTAGAATTGGGGCATGATCTGGAGTGGTCATGGAGGCAGCAGGCAAGCAGGGGAAATGCAGATAGATAGAATGCTTGGGAGCAGAGGAGAGATGCAAACAGGTCTTTTCCTGCTTTGCACAAGACTCTCAATGCTCAGATTTGCAAACTCTTACATCTTGGATCTGGAAACTTTTACATCTCAGATGTGGAGAAAATCTCAGATATCTTGAATCTGGAAACTGTAACATCTCAGAGGATTTGGAGAAAATCTCAAAATTTTTGAAATCGAAAGGATGTTAAGATGACGATACCCACAAGCATTCGGTGCATGCAACCAATGAAACACCATAGCCATGGAAACTCTCTGACTGTTGCGAAACTTAGGACGCAAGACAATGATTTGCCCAAATTTCGGGCAAATTCTTGTGGACTTTCCTCACCCACATCAGAAGTTGATGAAGTCAGTGGGTAGTTGTGACAGCTTGTCACTGCTATTCGTGATGAAAATGATGGTCCAACAATTTGTGATCGACTCTCACAAAGGTTATTTATGATTGCATTCATGTTACCTTAAAAAGCGTTGTGGAAATTTCTCTGCAATCTCATTGATATGTAGTGGTCTTACTCAGGAAGTAAGCGAAGTGCAAGAGCAAAAAGGATGCAAGAGGAGCATCAGTCAGACCAATTTTACACAGGAACCCTGCTCTATAGTTTGTATGTATTCAGTCAAGCACAGCCACACTTCACAGAATAGAAAGCAGTCTAGTGTGGGGATGGAATTTTTAAATTCTTGTATTCGTATCATGTTCCCAGCCTGTTCCCATCTATTTTCAATGATGTTCCCAGCATGTCAAGGTGTTCTCCACGATGTTCGTGAAGTTCTGAATGTGCTCCCCAAGGGTGTTCCCAATGGCACCTCACTTTAACCCATATCCTTTTCCCAAAGTTCTTCTCTTCTCACCTACATAGATAACCCAAAGGGCAGACGTAGAAACTCGTCTACTGACTGATTCTTGTAGAATCGTTTGATTCAACACGCGCTCCAGGAAATAGGTGTGACCAGATTAAAGATCCGTGTGAAACAGCCTACCTGATAGTATTGTGTGGACGAGTTAGTTTTAGGGTTACTGGTTTTAGGGTTACGTGAATGTTAGGTCAACTTTCGGCGGGACGGCGAATTGGTGGCAAGGCGCATGTCTTCCATAAGATGCCAGCTGCCTTCGGCGTTATGGATGGGGGTGTGATGAGGAGATGAAGGATGTGTGTTGTAGTGTGCATGTGCTATGTATGTGATTTGCTTTAACGGACGTGTTGGGCGCTGTATTAGCAAGGTGTTGAGCGCGGGATTTCGGTTAAGATGCGTGAAGCTTATCCGGCGGCTGAGTTGCTCATGTGCGGTGGTGAGCCGTTGTACTGGTGAATAAGAAGCCGGCTTGGAGGTCTTGAACTCGTCAGCTGGTTGAGGTACTGAGGTTCAATACAAAATGATATGTGAGGGTAAGAAGTTGAGGAAATTGCGTGAGTGTCCAGTCAAGAGAATGGTTTAAGGAACAGTTGACAAGTAGCTCACTCTGTGCAAGTGTCTGAGGGAACTTGAGAGGTGTGTTGAGTCTGTAGAAATTGTAGATGGTCCTCTGCTGAGGAGTGTCATTGGCAAGCAACTGTCTGTTATTGAAGGATATATTACCTTGTTGCAACTGACTGTTATTGGGTGGTCAGTGAGAGTGTACAAATTTCAAGAGAGTTTGATCCATGCCACATTCTGTAACACCAAAACAATGTAAAGCTGTTGTTTCTAATCTGTAGAGGCAGTTAGGTGTTGTTACAGACTTGTAGGGGCCTTGAGTGCTTTATGGCGCGTTGGAAGCTGCAGTATAGCAGTAGATTCTTAGCATGAAAGAGGACCGAAGAGGTTTTTTTTCCCTCAAGTTTAGTAAATGTTACAAACATCTTTCAGAGAAACTGAAGGCAGCGATTTCCAGTGATGGAATACATTAGCAACCTTCCAGTTGATGTGGAAATTTCTTACAAGCTTTGTCTTGGGGGTGGATTGTTACTAACAGTGCTAAAGTGTAAAATCCTTGGATTGATGGCAGCTGCTACGGTTTTCCAAGTCAACTACATAAACGAGCACACAGAAGAGAAAGATGCAAGTTTGTTTTATAAGTTGCAGCAGCCAAATGTTATGCAATTCAGAGGTTTTGGAGTCCAGGAGAGCTAGCCTTTCGTGGTTTTTGAGCTCATGAGCAAATAATTCATGCCCTCTGCTATCTGTAGCATTATATGCTTATATGACGAAAAAGAAGAAACAGCTTTCGACTGCTGGAAGCAATATGATGCTACAGATAGCAGTGGCTATGAATTACTTGCATGAGAGTGGGTGATGCACTGTGATTTGAAGGCAACCAATGTACTTATAAAGGTTCTGGATACCTTGTCATCTGTGCAAGTTGAACTTTGAGACTTTTGCCAGTCAAAATTAAGTTGCATGACTCTGGGTACGACCATGCCATTGGTGGGCACAACCTGGTGGAGTGCACCTGAGGCATTTGAAGATGAGGAGAACAGAGACAAAATCAAAATTAGTAGGTGTGTATATTCTTTGATATTCTTTGAGGTACTCACTGGGAAAGTCCCCTTCAAAGACATACCACTAAGAGATATTCTTCAGAGCATCTGTGACAGAGTGGGACTGATGTTTTCCAGATGTGGACTATTGTCTTGGTAATCTTTATGCACTCATTGAGAAATGTTGGGCCACAAACGCTGTAGAGCATCCTCAGTTTCCTATAATCTGCCAACTGTTGGTGGATTACATTGCTATAGTTTTGAAGCTTACATATTGCCTAGAGGATGTGCCAGATGATAATCCTCAATAATTAAGTTTCTTGGTGCAACTGATACTTTCTGGGTCCTTGCAACCTGCTTCTCACAATGATGGTGACTTAATGTTGGAGACAGACTTGGGTGGGTTGACTATTAGTACCCTTACACTATAGACTAGAATGAAAGAAGATAAGTGGCTCCATTAAGCAGAAGCTAGACCAGCTGTTCAGAATGGAACTGCAGGCGTTTAATCTGATGTGGAGTGGTGTAAATCGCGTGGTGGCAGGTGTATTGCATTGGGCATGTAATATGCAGTCTTATGAGAATCCTTGCCTGTTACGAACCTCCAGGTACATCTTTCATAAATGTATATGCAGGTATTAGACTGGATGCATCTAGTCACACAAATTTGTTGTTCTAGTATGTCCATTCAGTTGCCAGTTAGGTAAGCTACTCATATATTTCAAGATGAATGCCACTTTGATGAAGGAAACAAATGAGGAAAATGAAAACCAGCTGCAGGAAGGCAGCGTAGTCAGATGGAATGGGTGATATAGAGGTAAGTGACTGGTAATTACATCAGCTTCAGCAGAGCGATTTACTGATTGTGATGGAGACAAGTGATACAGGTAATGGCAGCAGCTCTGCTACTTCTGGTACTGCTGCTGGTTTTGCTTCAATGTCGCCGTTCAGAATCAGACTACGTCTCCTTTTTCCTCCTCATATTCTTCTCCCCCTACACTTGTCTTTGCAACAATCAAAGTGCATGTTGTAAATTTTAATGCTTCTGTGACTTGATTTGCAATTGTAATATTTCTGAACAGTCTTCTAGAACTCTCTCAATGAAGGCTCTTGATGAGGTCCAAAAGGGTCAAAATTATTGACGAACACAAAAAATATATATATTACACCAACATAGAAATTTCCTCGTGTATTTGAAGGATCTACCATACATTGAGGAAAAAATTTCAAAGCACATAAAATTATATATCACCAAAATAAATATTTCCTAGTGTATTTGGAGGATGGAACTTACATCCAGGGATCTTTGTGGCATCTACAAGATAGTAACCAAACGGCTCTTCAAGTTTTTGAGGTTTTTTTTTCAACTGATGGGTGTGAAAAAAAAACCCCAAAAACTTAAGCCCCACCCAGAACTCCACCAGTAATAAAGTTTCTTAGCTTCGAAAGAAATGTATGTTTCCATTGACACTTTCATATATCATATAAGTGCTCCTGAAACCCAGTATTTGACCATTTCTAACATCAAGAGAAAGAAGGAATGGTGCCATCAAGCTTCGTAAAAGCATCTTCGGAAGCTTTGGAGTTTGGCATGTTGCTTTCAACAAGTATTTTAGTTTTTGGCCCAACAAATACAAAGTAAAAAAAGGGGAAAAGCTTTGTTGTTGAAGAAGATTACTACTTTTACAAGTTATATTTTCACATTTTGCAAAAATGTGACTAGTAGTGGAAAAAATTTGACAACATTTTGGTGTAGTGTCTAACAACGCTACAATAAAAGTCAACCTCCAACATGTGCAAACAAGCTGACAAGAATCTTGAAAACAAAATGAAGGTGATTAAACATTACATCTCCAAGTTTGCATGTTGTCATGGTTTTGTTGATGCTTTGAACGAACTTGGGATATCCATTAAGAACACTTGCAAAATGCATATCATGCATACAAATAGGCAATCAATAGAAATGAAATTAATTATTTTTAAGATATTTTATTCATGACCAATTACACATCATACTCTTGAAAATAAACTTGTTGTAACAATTAAATGTCATGACACGCAATGCATGCCATCACATAATGAAAAGGGTATATGCACACAATGTGATATACCAAAAAGCATTACAATAATATATTTGAAATTATTGTTGTCTTTCTGAAGATGTTGATGGCATTGAGTATTATATGAAAAATTGGACAATTGTCTTTTAATGATGGAAAATTTTAAGTATTTCTTTTTTGGAGGTGATATTTAATAGGTATTCAATAGATAAAATACCATTTCACTAACTAATAAAAATTCATTTAAACATTATTTTGGAGCTTTCAAATCGAAAATTTTAACATTTTGAAAATGCATTTGATGTTGAATTCAACCTCATAAAAAGATAAACTAATTAGTAGTATGTGCACCAATAGTTATGTTTTGAGTACACATCTTTTACAATGTATTTTTTCTTTATTTTCAAATGTATTCCAATTTACTTGTCAAATGAATTGATAATTTACTATTTTAATTTTTGTGACAAATAACTATGACATTTATCACTCACAAATTAGTTCACAACTAACAACTTATCAAATACTTATGCTTGCAAAATGATGTTGATAGTTATAATCTTTTTAATGCCCAAAATAATGTCGTGATAATAAAACATGTCATAACATGCAAAATAACAAATCCAAAATCTAAAATGTGTGACCAAGTACATCATATTACATATGGAATTGGCTTTAAATGTATCTACATTGTCCCCCATTATAACATATCCAATAAGTTCCACATCATTTTATCACAAATCACCAAAATGGTTTACTATTGTTGAAATTAAAATTATGTCGTACACTTCATATAGGTTGTTGCAAACTAATATTCGAAGTGCTTCATTGTTGAATTTGATAAAAATAAACATGGTGTGTTTGGGGTTTTAGAATGATCTCTAGCACTTGATGTAATTTGGAATTGTGGAATTTTGAGAACAATACTCATGACCATTTGGTTTTTGCAACAACATTGATGGAATATTACACCTAGGATGGTTCTTCTTGGTCGTGCAAACAATTTGCACAATGCAAAGTACTTGATCAAAAGGATTTATGAAGTGCTATTGAGGATCCTCGATAACATCAATTTTCTCAAATGTGACATACTAGACACCTAACATGTGAAGGGAATTGCAATCCTTTGAAGACGATCTTCCATTTCCCCTTCCATCTTCAAAATCATTTGATTTGTGTGTCATGTCTCATCAAATTTGGTTATTCTCATACGTTTGATTTTTGTGTCACGTCGCATCAATTTTGGTTATGCATGAGATGTGACAAGAAAATACACTACCAAAAATTTCATCAGTTCTTTACATGAAGATGAAGCATCCATGAAGGAAGAAAGGTTTGCTTGGACCCAACATGGGCAGGACCATACAGATCCATAATGTCTCCAATTGGGGAGATATTTTCTTTCTGAGCAACCTGGATTACATGTTTGATGAACTGGAGCAAGTGCTCTACAAGCAATACATTAAGGTTTAGGATGATGAACATGTTTAGATGTAGTTAAGAACTATCAAACAAGAACAAATGCCAATAATGAGAGAGGGATGCAAAGAGACTGACAGGGGAATCTTGTATGTCTTGCTCCAAATGTGAGCTTAACCATCATCTTGTCATTCATGCCCTCATTGAAAAATGGGCATCTTGTCTGTTTTCAAGGTTATTTTCTTCATCTTTTTTGTGTTGACGGATATGTCAAGTGCTAGTGAGACTAACATTGATACAGAGCTGCTTGCTGTGGAGTCCTGTTTAAATGAATGGCAATGTGTGGAGTTGAGGCATTATGATGATGCTGTTGCTTCAGAAAGTCATGAGGTCAAAATTGAAAAGTTCTAGAAGAAGAAGACAGAGAAAGTGAGAGCTTCTGTGATGATTTTTCAGTTAAAGTTAGGTTTTCTTGGAGTGAGAACCCACACCACACTGCACCAGACTCCTGTTCTCTAGTGTGGCTGTACTTGACTTAATACGCACAAACTGGAGATCAGTGTTCCTGTCAGATAAGGTAAAATTGGTCTGACTGTTACTCCCCTTACATCCTTTTGCCTCCTGCACTTGGCTTATATACAAAGTAAGACCAATACATATCAATGAGGTTGCATTTAAATCTCCACGACACTTTGAAGGTATAACATGAGTGCAGTCATAGGCTTGTGAGAGTCAGTCAAAAAGTGTCAGACCATCATCTTCATCATGAATAGCACTGTCAAGCTGCCATGACTACCCACTGACTTCATCAGCTCCTGATGCAGATGAGATAAATACATAAGAATCTGCCCAAAATTTGGGCAACCAATAAATCTGTATCCTGAGTTTCTATCACATGTCTGAAAGCAACAAGACAAGACCACTAACAAAGAGATCACAGTCCCACTTGCCTTAGTTCCACCAGTGGGTCCTAACATAACAGCTCTTGACTGACTGTTCAATTCACAAATCACACACTTCCACCTGTGAAAAGCAAGATCTACAAGTCCTTAAAAATCACATGGAACAAACAAGAATTAGTGGAAATGGACTCACAAAATACTATGCATTGTAGTGGAAATGAATGTAACAATATGATACACAACAGGTTGCAGCACATAAGGGTAGCTTAGACAGAAGATTTGATTTGAAAATCAACAATTCAATTTCTGGATCATCAACAAACAGAGGAGAGAAATGTCAAAAGGTGTATTACAAAAGGTGTCTACTGAGGAGGAGAGAAGTTCTGGGGATATGTGAATTCAACACATAAAACCCTAAACCTTCTTCCTTGCAACATCCACAACCATGTCAAGATCAAATGCCTGGGTCAAATGCAGGCATTACTAATGCAAAACATTGTCAAGGATCACCATGGCGTGTGCCTGCAGAACACTGCAGCCTTGGAGGAGAAGAGGAGTTGTTTTGCATTTGCATTGCTATAGTTGCATTGCACCTGCATTGCTATAGTTCGGTTTTCTTTTGCAGCAACAAAAATAGGTGAGCACCTCCAAGTCATGTTATCTGCTCAACTTGTAGAAGACTTCAGCTACTTCTGAAGACAAGAAGAAGAATTCAAGACCATCTGCCAAGTGAATCCTGATCCAAAACACAAATCCATGTTGAGGAACATTGCTGCTTGTCAAAGAAGAAGGTGTGCGATACCGCATTGTATGCATTATGGAAGAAGAGTGTAATCCGATTTAAACAAACAAACACTCGCTTCTGGGTGCAAGATTTCATTGCTTGAAGTTGGAAATCAGTCTCAACTTCTCGCAGATTTGTCGGTGCAATTGAAGCTTTTCGCCAGCCACACTTGGGTCACTGTACATTGCTGGATCACTGGTAAGTCCTCTAAGAGCTAGGGCATGGAAAGTGTCTTCTTTGTCACAGAGCTCTCGAATGACCACAGGAGTTTTCTTCTTCTTCTCACTGGGATCATCATCATCAACACTTCGAAACCGCGAAAACATGCGAGTATCCCTCAATCTCATCAGCACACCATCCACTCGCAGCCAGAAGCGGAGGAGAAGGTACCAGCAGCTTGGCATGATTCTCACTTTGACAGACAAGAGAGCGACTCCATTATCCGCCAATTCATCTTCATACAATACAACTTCATCATAGAACAGAATTGGATCTCGAGCTTGGAGTGCGACCATGTCGATTTTCTCCGAGCTTTGCACCCATTCTACAACTCCATTTGGAGTGAGCTTCCTTTCTCCTTCTTCTTCTTCCACTTGAAGACATTCATCACTACCGCGATAAGGAGTTGTGAAAGTGTAATCGTAGTCCAAAATCACTTCCTGGTTGGGCTTGCTTCGGAATTTCCACTTCGCAGCAGCGGGTACTTCGACAGGCGGGAGGCTTTCTTGTCTCCAACCATGAAGAGCATCCAAAGCATTGAAATGGATGCGAATACCAGAAGCTTCATGCACAAGCTCCAGAGAGCTATCTCCAAACACCATCTCAGGCAAATGAGGAGTTCCCAGAATCTTTTCCCATCTTTCTCTGGCATCCATCTTGAGGATGGCGCCCTTGCGAGCTTGAATAACCCACCCAGCAATACGCAAACCTCGACTGTTGGGCCGATTGATGATCTCAGCTCCCGCTTCCTTCAACGCCGCCTGATGCATCTTGTGCTCATCATCACCATCATCGCCTCCACGAGGTGCATGCTCTATTGCTTCTGCTGCTACTGAACCACAATTCTGCTCTTCACACGCCATCTTCGTCGTCTCCAATCACACCCACTGCTGCATCCGTGAATCAAAAAAGGGAAAAAACAACACCTTGCAAAAACTACTTTGCCGCTCGTCAAAGCAATAAAATACAAAGAACCATTTCACAACTACACCCTAAAACCACGATCTTCACGCCCATCAACGAGGACGAGGACGGGGACGACAATCGAACTGATGGGGCGAAGCGATTGATGATAACCCTCCCGATATCGTCTTTGATACCCTCGATTTGTCGAGTCTTCCAGTCCGACAATGGTCGTTGTATTGTCTACAGATCGTGACTGGAATCGCACGGAACCGAAGAAAAACAGAAGAGTAATATCACGGTGGGACCCGGAGAATCAAACTTGCGTGAAGAAGTCTTAGGATTTTGTTGAAGAAGTTTGTCGCTGGCTGGTGGGTTTGGGTAATAAGAATATAATGTAGAGCTTGCAAGATTTTACGCTTTGACGACGGACTCCATCTCTTCTTCTGCAGATGTTGCAAACCCTTTTTGTTTTCGGGAGGCTTTTGCAGTGGTTGTGGTGGTGCTGACGCTGCTGCTGCTGCCCGAGCAGACAGGGAGGAATGCACGGTGAGAGCACTTACTTCGATCTTTTTCTTTCCTTTGCAATTGATATCATAGCACAGGAATCGTAATCGAGTCACAATATCAGCAGACAATGGAGCCCTACTTCTTCATCTTCATCGTCGTCATCATCATCTTCTTCTTGATGATTGTAGACAACCTTTGTAAGGTTTTAGACCCCATTGAAGCTCCTGAGCTTGTCAATCACATTGGATCTTTCAGGAAAAGCTCATGTGTAAGAGACTTTCATATCTTTTTCTTCCTCTTGTTTTGTTTTGCTACTTTGTAAGAGAATTGCATGTCTTCTTTCTTCCTTGTTTCTGTGTTGGTACTTGTAAGAGAATTGCAGATCTTCTTTCTTCCTTTTTCTTTTTGTTTGTCTTTTGTAAGAGAATTTCATATCTTCTTCCTCTTTCTTGTGTTGGTACTTTGCCATGTGTGCAGGTGCTTGCTTCATGGCCTCCTCCTCCTCCTCTTCCCGGATTCCACGAGTGATTACCAACAGAAGGTCTTTGGTCAATGCTATTCTCTCTGTGGAGTCATCTGCAGAAATTGGAGAGGCAGCTGAAGGTCATGAATTTCAAGCTCCAGATAGAAAGCAAGGGTCAGGGTTTGTGGAACCTCTGAAAAAACCTGTCAAGATGGTAAATTGGGAGACTGCATTTGCCCTTTCAGACAGTGTGCGACAGAAAACTCGAAGAAAACGATCTGGTGCAGATTTAAACAAAGAGGAAGGTGCCAAGAACAGCAATTTCATCATACCTGCAAATATCACTGTAAAACCCTAAACCCCAAACACATTTTTGCATCAATTAATTTTGCAGGGTCCCCCTCAGAAGGGGGTCCAGCTGTTGGATAATCTTTGCATCTGCAATTGAGGCTGCAAGCTCTTTCATGTTCTCAAAATGATGCCATGATTTTTTCTGCCCCTTTCTCTTTGTGTATTCTTTGTATGTTGTTCTTGTGTGGGTTGTATACTTGTTCAATCTAACTCTCTCTCTCTCTGGTACATGTGCCTATTTGCAGACATCATCTGACAAAGAAGATGCCCATCGACGTGAGATACGGGAAAAGTTTAAGAGACTCGACACCAAGTTTTACCAGTGTGATGCATTAAAGTTGGCACCAAGACTGCTTGGCAAGTATTTGAGCAAAGATGACATAATTCTACAAATCACAGAGGTTTGCCATCTTTGTCATATTACTTGATCCTACTTGATACTCCCTGCAAAATAAGTCAGCCACCAATTTCAGATATCTCAATTGTCTGAGTCTCTTGTAGGGACAAGTCTGCTTTGGATATGAGGTGATAATCCTGTTTGGTGTATGAGGTCATTATCCTGATTTCACACTTAGGTCTAAGACAGTTGTGGCTATTCCTTTGCAGACATTCTAGTTTTGATGGGGTTGATCGCAATTTATTGAAAATCCATGCACTGGGGAACTAATGCCATGGAATGCTTTTGAGGATTTTCCAGGTGGAAGCATACAGGCCTGGTGATACAGCTTGTCATGGACGTGCTGGTTGCACTTCCCGCACTGCGCCAATGGTACACTCCATAATACTATCCTAAAGCATTTAAGCAACATATTTTACTCTTTTATGTACCAGTATGAAACAGTGTCTGCAGTCCAGCTGAATGCTACACAGTAGAGTTTGTGGTCACCTTCTGTCTGAGCTTCCTTCCTCAATTAGGTCTTCTTATTGCAGCTGTTAAATGGTATTGCATCTCAAAAAGGAATCAGTGTACCCAGTTGAACAAAGAAAGACAACTGGGTGTACTACAAACAACTGCACATTTGAGCTCTGTTATCTAGATCAGTAACTTAGTGCAAATGGTGGATGGTGAAATGAGGCAGTTTAAGGATGGTGGATTGGCGTATGTATATTTGTGCTATGGCATGCACAATATGCTGAATGTGGTGGCTGATAAAGCTGGGAGTGCTGCAGCAGTGCTCATCCGTTCCTGCTCTCCTGTTGTTGGTAAGTTGGAACCTCTTCATCTTGGCTTGAATCTTGCATGTGCCTTAAATTGGCCTAAGATTACTGTTCTGAGCTAGAGTCTCATGTGCTGGGTGCAGGTTTGGGGATGATACAGCAGCGGCGAAAGCTAGTGAGTGTCAAACCAGTGCTTCTTACGGGACCAGGCAAGGTAATACAGGCATAAAGTTTTGGCTGTCGGGATGTGCAACCATAACAGCATATTAGCTTGCAGATTGAACTGGCAGAGCAAGAAGCTGGAGATGTTTAAATCTTCATTATGGTTCCATAAGAAAATTACTTTGCACTGTAATTAAATATGACATCTGTCTCATTTACAGTAAGAACTTGTTTTTGGTGGCAGGTTGGTCAAGCCCTGGGGTTGACATCTTCGGAGCATTCAGGCACACCACTTTATGAACCTGGTACATAACTAAATTCTGACCCTTTCTTTGTTTACACTTTCTTTAAGGAGCACAGGGTGAGTCCACTCTCTTCCTTTACCTGTGTTCATGTATATGTGGCATTTCTGTACTGAAGACACTCATTCCAGGTGAAATGGCTTATATTTCTCCTAGAGATCCTGTTAAACAAGGGGACTGTGCTGTAAATGATTTATTGAAACTGGTGGAATTGCAGGTGGTCTGGAACTTTTGGATGGACCAAAACCAAAGGCAATCTTGGCAGGGCCAAGAGTAGGCATAGATTATGCGGCTCCAGAAGATGTAGCTGCACCATGGCGGTTTGCAATTGCTGGAACTCCATGGGTTACTAACCGTGATACTCTTGAACCCGTGGATTTAGCAGACTTGTAGCACAAGCATTTACAACATTTCTGAGAAGCAAGTAGTGCCCTTAAAGATGATGGTTTGAAGATGCAACCTGAGACAATATGGGAGAGCAATGCAAGGAATTCAAGTGACTCACAATATGAAATTGGCTCCTTTTCGGCACTATGAACTAGAATTGTTCTTGTTGTGCACACTAAATTATCATTGAATGCTTGAATCTAGACTTAATTTTTTCTTCTGTACATAATTTTCAGTCATACCATTCAATCTCAAGCTTTAGGCCTCTTTGGTGGTGAGACACAAACCAAGGATTCTAGTGATGTTATTATGCATGGGGAGATGCCTATTAATGGACACGGGTAAAATGATGGTCTCAACTCCCATCTAGATAGTTATCTTGTGGATTGTAGCATGGAAGCATGAAAATGCATTTTAATCTGAGTTTTGGGCATTCTATTCTACTGTGACATACATATATGAACAAATATGATGTTTGTTGTTCACATCCAAATGTTGATATTGTAAATGTGGATCAAGATATTGCCACCTGAATTTAAAGCCCAATTGTGGTATGCATTGTTAGATAGGTTTGTTCACTTGCATGGGAAGGTTGAACTAAATATGACCTGTATGTTAACAAGTGGCTCTGCCATGAGAAGCTCTGTCATAAAATAACATCTCCATATTTCTCCATACTTTTTTGATATCTTCATTTTTTGCCTCCATACAGTTTCATGAAAGTGTGTGACCCATTGACTCTTCTCCATACCTTTTTTTCCACCATTCATACAGAGTTGCACACACAATCACACATACACAAAATTACACTCATACATGCACATATTAGACTGTTATTATTACAGACTTATACACACAGTCACATGATTACACATAGTTAGTTAGACACAACTATTGAGCAACTGCTTATATTGAAAGATTGGTTTGCATATTAGAAAATAATTTACACATGATAGTCGCTTGCATTTGAAAAATTGATTTGCATATAATAATTGCTTACATAAAAAACCTATTTTGCATATAAAATTGCTTTGGATACAATGGAAGTTCATGTAAGAACTTTTCCTTTACCTTGAAATAAAAACACACACATAATTGTACGCATACACCTAGACAATGACACACATTGTTATACACATATACATACTTACATTGAAGATTAATCACATATGATGATGGTATGCAAACTATTTTTCATAACAAAATAGATTCTAACATGAGATTCATATCTACAATGGAAGTTGATGTACAATTTTTTTTTTTTAAACCTTGAAAAAAAATATGAAAGAAAAACTTTATGATAAGGGAATTGTTGAAACCAAAATTGTGATATAAGGAGTTTTCACATATACAAATTACATACATTAAGATAACAATAAAAAGGTTACCCTAAAAACTGTCAACAATAACACTAAGTGCTCAAATGGTTTTTTGTTTGGAAATTGATTTTAGCTCATCAAAATGAAGTTTTCATTACACATTATACTACACATCACCAGTGAAAATAATTATAAAAGAGGTTATATCCAAACCTTCACCATAAAAATTGGATTCTATTTTGGGGATAATGTTAAATATTTCTTGAAAACCAGCAAAAGCATACCTGCAAATAAGCCTAACCTAGATCTTCCATGTTCTTCCATTAGCAATTTGATGGATATCTATTGGGCATTTTCATTTCAAATGCAACATCTCAAACTATACTCCATACTCCAAGTCATTCGCTTGGACTATCATTTCTCTTCCTTCACTGCAAAAATACACAATGTTATAAAAAACAAAGAAAGTGAAATGAGTATCATGAAAATTTTGACAACAAAGAAGTGAAGCAACTAGGCAAATGAGGACCATTTTTTAGATTCACAATTGAAGTTTGCATGTTGTTCTATATTTATGGCTTCAACATTATTCTTGCATGTGTGCAATTTCATGTCATTTAGATAAAACCCAAAAAGTGCCTAGTGTTTGAAAGTATAATATGATTGAAGGAGCCATTGTCATCAACAACCAAATGAGAAATTATTGGTTCTAGCCTACCCAAATCCTCAACACTAAATATTTGTTCATAATCTAAAATTGCATATGATGCATATTTCACCTTAGGGATACATGTGTAAAGAAAGGGCTCTAACTCAATCTTTTACAATATGTAAGAGATTACTCTCTTTGAGAAAAGGCTGGAAATTATCATATGGTTTTGTAATAGGAAAAAGGTTCCCATTCAATCCTTTCACACCATCTCAACATAATTGCCATGCTAGGTTGTTGGAATGTTATGTCTAAGGGAAGGACCAAAAACAAGGTCATTCTAAGGCTATGAAAGCTTAATGCAAGGTGAGAGCCTAGCACAAGACCCAAATTCTTAGACTTGCCAATTGAAGGTCCTTACTTCACATAAAGATCTAGTGGAATTTGACATTCAAAATTGAATGCCTTCCATGTATAGTGGAATAATTCTACCTATTATTTATGAAACCATAAGAGACCAGGCCTTACAAAAGTAAAAAGAATTGGGTAAGGTTAATGATTATGTGGAAGGGGCAACCTTATAATACCAAAGCAAAAAGGGCCAAATATAATTTACAAAGAGATATTCCCAATTTGAAATATTGCATTTTCAAAGGGTTCAAGTCTTGTAATTGAATTTTATTTTAGTTCTATATTGTCAATTTTCAAACATTCCCATGTTGGAAAATAGACCCCCAAAAAAATCAACCTTGAATTTTAGAAATGAAAAGTTAAAGAAGGTGTTGTAGATGGATGTAGTAATTATAAGGAGTAAAATGGTAATTAGAAGGAATAAATTTGTGGAACCATTTTACTCACACTTTTTTTTAATGATATGAGAAATTTAACAATTTCAATTAAAAAATGATGTTTATCAAAAATTTACCCACATCAACAATTTCAATGGCTTTTTAAAAATGTATGATCATTTTCATATATTCTTTCCATGATTTGTCTAGCTCATCATATGTCGTAGCTCATAATGGTATTTCATAAGAAATATGAACTTATTTCGAATATGGGGGCATTATTGCATAATAATGAAATTTCCCCCCAAAAAAGTCAATGAATGTAAAACAATGGGTTGTCATTGATCACATTACTTCACAAATAAATTTTTAATTAATTAGGCATGTTATATCCCCTCATAGATGGATTCTTTTAAACTAAAGATGTAAATCTTGATGTGTTGTGTCACCTTGAAATATGATTAAAGGTGCAATCATGTTAATAGAAGCCAATGCTGCCCATTTAAGTGACTATTTTTAAAAGAATATTCTTGAAATATTCTTTTAAAAAGTCTTCAAAAAAATTTGTACTACTTTGTTAAGGTTTGTGTTAAAATTTTGTCAAAATATGTCATTTTCAAAATCTTCCAAGTCCATTTACAAGTTTTTCTATTGTTTAAAATTAATGGTTACATGAATATTACACTATTTTTGAAGGTCCAAATGTTAATGAAATAATTTCATATTTAAAATTTTTGTAGAGTAAGATATTAAATTTGATAATGTGTAAAAAATTAAATTTTTTTTCAAATTATTTCTTTTTAAAATTGATGTAGAAAACACAAAATTAAGTAGTGGTTCCAACTACTTTAAAAGCATTTATTCCCTCTTGAATGATATTCTTATTTCTTGAATTTGAGACTATTGGTTTTCAAACAATGGGTGTGTCTTACTTAAAATGAATTAAAAATGTTCATGTCATGGTTGTCAAAACTGATGTGTCGCACCCATTTTGTGTTAGGCATCACATCGACATCCATTGTGTTTGTGAGGATGGACACAGGAAAATCCTTGTTCACATATGGGCCACAAGCTTGGTGACCCAAAATTTCAATCAAATTTTTGGTCATTGCATGTTTGGCGATTGAAAATTTTTGGTTGCCATCTTTTCAATGTGTGGCCTTGCCATTTACATTAAAAAATATCTTAAAGCAAAAAAAAAATTACGAAAATTCCAATATTTCACCATTCAAAAATATAATCTTCAAAAAAATTCCTCTAAACAAACTCCTTCCAAATATCACAACTCTATAACTAATCCCAAGTTTTAACACAAGCCAAAATATCATCTTTCAAATATCCTTGTATAAAAATAGATATACTACATGGGGGCCAAAATTTGTTAAGCTACTATATTCTATAATGAATCTAAACACAATATCCTCGCCTTGGTAGACAATACCCCAAAAAAATGAAAACCAAAACAAAAGTCTACAAAGTGAATGCCTTGCAAAGTTTGCATTAAGAAATTTCTTTGATATTTATCAATTATATGAGAGCATTTATCAAAACAAATTATCGATGATAAGTCCAATCATGCATAATTCAAAAATATAAGAAATAGATGGGCAATACTTGTGTAAAATTTTAAATGATCATTGTATTTTATGTTTACAAGCAACCCATCATCATTATAGTAGAGCATAGATCCAAACACAAATTTCAAATGTGTATATAGGATGGATTCACAAATCGCAAATTTGATTACACATGACAACATGATTCACTTACAAAATTGAATTTTATAGAATTGGCAACTCCAAAACATGTAAGTTTTGAAAGATCATGCAAATTGCACCATATTCCATATCTAGTAACTATAAACTATCTATGGCTACACTTGATAACACTTTTTAGGTGCAGTCCAATTGTATGGAGGCCCCATCAATGTGTGCACAACATGTTGAACAATTCTTTATGCCTTTGGATTTGGGTCATACATGTCATGGATTAGTTTCCCAAATGAAATCTTGGTTTAATTGTCCACAAAATATTTTTGTATCCCAATCATCACCCCATATGACATTTGCTAGCCTACCCATTAACTATGCTTTAGACTTCAAAGTTGGGGTGTGTTTTTGGCCATTCATCGAAGGGATTTGTAATTCCCAACTGGCTATAAATAAAAAATCATTCAAGGGCAACCCACCACTGCATTTTTTTTGCGTTGGTGGCATCTTGCTCCTTTGCAAACCCACACAATGATGGTGTCCCTTACAAGTACCCGATTTCACCCCAATCACACATGCCTATGTACACAACATCTGGTTTTTTTGTTGGAAAATACAACATAATGTTGTCCTTGGATAAGTTGTTATGCAAAATTCCACAATGATGTACTGCATTCATAATGTTTATGAATGGCCATGCCAACTTCACATGATTTATCTTAAAGGTGACAAGTTATGTTCGCCCTTCCATGTCCGGCCCCCTTTATTGCAATAAAGTACAATTATCCATAATGGGAAATACTTCGTGTTGTAATCCAACATTTTTTGTAGAGTTCCCCCATTCCACCACAATGTGTATGCTTCCATGGTCTCTATGTGGATGGCAAGGAATTTGATGACACCTGGATGTTCACACGAACATGCCAAGGCTTCCACTGATCATTATTTACGTGCTTCTTGCTTGTCGTTCGTTTTTAGTGTCTTCCCCACTAATTCAATCATTCTTGGGATGTGATCAAATATTTTGATTCACACCTTGAGCACCACACCATAACCATCCCGATTGTCTCCACCCAACAATGGGAACACATTTGTTATGTTTAGAATCCATAACACACCCAACTTTTAATTTGGGCCAAAAGGTTTTGAGTGCTTTCTTCCATCCATGGTGCAAACCTCACCTTCTTCTTCAACCAATTCTTCGAAAATCTGTCCCACCATGAAATTTTCTCCCACAAGTTTGTCACTTCCGTGGTCCAATGCACCTTGTCCTTTTGTGGATAAAAGACATCAAACCATTACACAAGTTTGTGGCTACATCCAAAATTTTGCATTCAAACCATTCCAAAAACTCCTCAGAATTCCAAAGCTTGATGTATTGCAAAGAACCATCTAGTTCTACTAAAAACTTATGTTCCATGACCTGCATATACTTCTCCACGCCAATTCCTTGCTTGCTCATAAAAGCACCATCAAGGTATGCCATTGTGTGCTCCATCAAAATCATAAAACGGAATGTCATAACAATTTATTGGAATTGTGATGTGGTAATTTGTTTAGGTTCATTGTTCTCAAACTTTGAACATTTTCAAGATTACGTCAATGAAGTGCTCTCCTTGCTGGATAATTTTGCAACCCTTCACTTATGCATGGTTGAAGGTGGGCCACTCAAAGGTCTAAGGGGATAAGTCCCAAATGATGTGTGGGACACCAGTAGAAATAGGCCAAAATGTAACCACTGTATTTGTGACAATATGCGACTATTAATCATTTTGTGACTACCTTTGGACATTTTTGCAACTATTTCTTCTATTGTTTATTTATGCAACTACATTACAACTAATTTGTAACTATTTCTTGTGTCGCTCATATTTGTGACTACATTGCAACTAGTTTGCAATTGTTTTGATTTTCATCCTTTCATGTGCACAACATTTAGTTTAGTTTTCATCTAAGAAGAACAATTCATGTCCCATTAGTTGCAAATGTGACCAATTTAGTTACAACCTTATGAGTATACAAGGTTGTATTTTGTGTATTCTAAGGAATATAATGGGTATATTAATATTTACAAATGTATATTTTGAATGTATTTGAACGACCATATTACATGTGTATTAAAAAATTATTAGTAGCATAAATGGCCTCAATATTATGGTTACATTAGGTTTATATTTTGAGTATATTACAATTTTATTTAAAACATTTACTAAATATATTATGCCCATATTACAAGTTTATCCAAGCTATTTTATTATACTTCTTAAAATTATTACAAATGACATTTATTATTATGTTATATTATATATATAATTATATCTTTGACTAAATTTTTAAATAATATTATTTTATTACATAGTGATGATGTTGATGATATTAATACGATAAGAAAAACAATAATATAATTATTGAAATTAAAACCATTATGCCTATTAAAATCACCTAAGTTAACTAATACTTCCATTAATAATTTTATTATATTTTAATATTTTAATATCTATTTATTTATTAAGAATTAAATTTTTTTTATGATGTATTAATATTTCATAATACTTCATAATAAATCATAATAGCTCTAACAAATGATACAATAATCCATATAATAATAATAAAATCAGCTAACTTAGGCTAACTACA
>Ga0116229_10000342_pt1 | contig 58344 bp, 34 predicted proteins | sample S1TSphgellanicum_3_FD_87313 | JGI IMG/M metagenome (GOLD analysis project Ga0116229, IMG submission 87313) | Host-associated microbial communities from peat moss isolated from Minnesota, USA - S1T2_Fc - Sphagnum magellanicum MG | ecosystem: Host-associated > Plants > Peat moss > Unclassified...
ACAAAATTTTTTTTTTCATATTTTTTTTTCACATTTTTGAAAAAATTTAAAAAAAAAAAAAAAAAAAAAGCCTACTCGTGGCATGTGTATTTGAATGTTTTCAATAACATTGTCGCATTTTAATAGAATTATATAAATTTTTGCCTATGATGGGTGCCATAACCATTTTTGGAGAAAGTATTTTTATATTTAGTTTTGTGATTATGGATTGGTGACAAAGTCACTAAGGCTGGGTGCACATTTGAGGAGGTGGCAGAGAAAACAAAATGTCAAAAAAATGAATGTGAAGTTTTTACGACCAAATTAGGATGAATCATCTCACCTAGTTGATAAGGGGCAAAATCCCTTGAAGCTAGTATATACTCTATAATGATTCTCAACACAATATCCCTGCCTTACAAGGCAGAACCAACAAAGAGGCGAAACCTCCACCACCCACAAGGTTCATCTACAAATTATCATCCATCCTTTTTCTATTGGCAAAACTTCGCCAAAAAAAAAAAGAAATTCAAAATAATAATCTCAAAACTGAAGTGATTTTGGAGGGTTTCATTTGCCAGAAGTGAGAAAAATAGTAAAATTTGCTGGATTTTTATATTTGGTTTTCAGTGTGTAACCATAAATATAAAAGGTTGATTTAAGACTTGTGCTTGGCGTCTGGCTTATAAGCAGATTGGGCTAAATCTTCCTAGAGATGATCACCATTTTTTCTATATCTTCTTATTAATAATAATAATTATATATATATATATATATATATATATATATATATTTGCTTTTTTGACGTGACTGGCTACACACACAAAAATTGGATTTTGGGCAATTTTTAAAAGTACAAATTAGATCATTTTTCTAGAAAATTGGGAAAATTCGCCACATTTTCCAAACATTTTCCAAACTAAAAATTGGAGGAAAAAAAAACACAATAAAGCACTGCTTCCTATGGATGATCTTCACTTAGGCTAAAATTTTTAAGTTCCTTAAAAAAACATTGAATTAAATTTCATCTAGGTTGTAAATGGGCGAATAAATTGAGTGAATAGGTAGAGGGTAGTTTTTTATAAAAAAATCGGGGGTCCAAAAAAGTGATTTTTTTTTTTCCTAAAGTTTTCCGCGGGTAAGTCATACTTTGAGACTACGGACTTTCCGAAACAAAAGACTGACCGGCTATTGCCGGTTTCTTGGAAATCGGGAACCCGCTGAGACAGTTACCCTCGTTCTCGCTTTTGTCGTAGCCCTGACAACACGGCGAGAGAGACAGCGAGAGAAGGAAGAAGAAGACGAAGAAGAAGATGAGACCGTCTTGTGCGTGCGCGTTGCTGTTGTTGTGCTGTGCACATCCTTGGTGTACACACAGTGGATGATGCGGCTATGCCACATCACCTATCTCATATCTCCCTCCGTTGTCTTGATGCCGATGATTTCTCCTGTTGAAGCTTTTTAGGGTGCGAAATTGGTCCGGATTGCGCCTTGTGTGTAGGTGTGTGTGTGTTTTTCTCTTCCCTTGGGGTTCTGTGGAAGAGGGGGGCGGGGCGGTGGTGGAATCAATGACATCGGCGGCAGCTTTTGTGGAGGGCGGGGTACAGGATGCTTGCGACGATGCGTGCAGTATCTGCTTGGAGTCCTTCTGTGATGAAGACCCTGCCACCGTAACCCCCGAACTTTTTCTTTCTTTTTGTTGTTGTTGTTGTTCCCGCTTTTCTCTGTCTCTTATTTGCAGTAGTGCCGAGATATTGGAATTCTGTTGTTTGCTTGATTTCAGTCCTGTAGTGTTCTACATCTTGTTATTTTTCTGTTGGTCAATTTGCATGATGTTGTGATGGGAGATGTGAGGAATTAGACACCGTCTTTCTTGTTTCTTCGCGGTGACGGCTCTATTTTTTTTCTCTTTACCTGGCCTACTCAATACCTGGCTTTTCATGTCATTCCTTCTGCGATAGATAGGCTTTTGAAAAGATCGTGAACTGGACTTTGAGTTTGAGGGCGGTTCTCTCTGGATACTTTTGTGCTGACAACTTAATCGTTCTTCAACCTCTATTACAGGAGCTGTGTCTAATGAATGTCGAGCCTTTTTTTTTTTTCATTTCTAGTCCTGGCACCAAATTTTGGGAGACTTACGAGGGTATATAGGTTCGGGGTGCACTGCAATAACTCGTCCAAGTTGGAAAATTCAGTCTGTGGGGTCTATGTATATGCTGCTATTGCACTTAATGAAGGTGGCTAATTGCCTGGAGGCCTTGATCTTCAATCCAGCTGCTTCCACAAGCTTGGGAGTTGTTTGATTCTTTAACTAGGATCAAGGTTAGTGGGTTGAGAGGTTGGCTAAGTGCTGCAGGTATGAGGGGGACACTAGCAGCACACAGATGGAACATGAAATAGAAAGATCATGCTGTTCATTGACCTATCTGTTGTGTGGGAGCAGGTCACCAATTGCAGACATGAGTACCACCTGCAATGCATTCTGGAGTGGTGAGCTTAATGACTTTGTCTTTCCCGACCCCCCCCCCACCCCCATGTTGACCAATTTCTTGAAAGAGCAGTATTAGTATGTGATTGGAAATAACTGTTTGTAGTTCTGCTCCAGTGATGGAAATTTGGAGTGTAATTGGTTTGGTTGGATTAGTTAGTTTATGGCTAAAGATGACTATCAGTTTCTGATATTACAAGTTTGTCAGCAAAGCAGGAGATACTGTGGAATCATTTTGTCTTTGCTGCCCTGTAGTTTGACCTTCCTGTCTTGAAGGCTTATTATTCTCTTGACGAAATGTTCTTCAAGGGATTTGTCTCTTGGTGTTGATATCTAGTTTCTGTCGTTAATCTTGAAGCTGACAAAAAGACCCTTGTTGCCAGAGGGCTCTAATTTACACAACAGAATTGGCTTAAATGTCCCACTCAGGGACAAATGGAAAGCTGAGGGATTTTGAATGTTTGTGCAGGTCTCAAAGGAGCAAAGAGTGTCCCATGTGCTGGCAGCCTCTCAGCCTCAAAGATCCTGATAGTCAAGATTTGCTTGCTGCTGTGGCTGATGAGAGGGCATTACGACGTAATAAAGTGCATGTGTCTTCTATCCACCAGCGATCTTCTGTAGAAGAATCTGAGTTTCATCAGGTAATCCTTCTTGTGTATCATTTTGTAATTCTCTAGATCTTCCACCTTAGTTATTTACAAGCAAGAAGTTGCAGTAGCTTTTTGATTTCTTAAATCAGGGTCACAAATTGATTGAACTCTGTTCTAATGTTCACCTTGTTGGGATGCATTCTAATAAAATTGGTTGTAAACAGAAACATGATTTGTAACAGTATTGTTGTAGTACCACTATATGCAGGTATGTTAACTTTATGTCTGATGGGCACACATCATGTCCTCCAGAACATTGAGAACAGCCTATCCTTTGACACTATTCATTTAGATAAAATGCCAAGAGTTGAAAATTTGCCTGATTGAAGTGCTTTTCTTTGGTGGAATTACCCTGAACAGTTTGCATCATATGGGGATGAAGAATGCCTCATGCAGCACCTGGCAGCAGCTGCCATTGGCCGCACCCATCATTTTTCAAGAAGGGGTCCTATCCTTTTCCAACCAGCTGCTCAAGCTTCAGGACATCTCCAACACATGCTAGTGTCTAGCTCCTCAGGCAGTGGAGGGTCAACTCCAGTGAGTAGTCCACCTGTTGCCAGCTCACCTCCCAGTCATGAGGCACCTCCCCCATCCTTCTCCTTCACTACCATCCCTGCAGCTGGTGCAGACCATAGTGCTCTGGGTTCATCTTCTCCAAGGTCAGCTTGCATCCCTCTTGACATTTGGATTGTGAGCAAGTGAGGTTGCATTGGAGAATTACAAGTATGTTGCTCTTTGTGATTGAGAGCTGCCCTCATTTTGCCGTGCAAGTATGATGCTTGGGTGTGTTGGGTCTTCTAATCTTTAAGTAAAACTCCATTTGATGTCCATGATGCATCCAAGTGCCTGATGCAATGGTATATTCTGGCCTTATTGCTGTGGAGAGCAGGCAGGTATCTGCTCTGGAGCCGGATGAGAACCAACATGGAACATCACCCTCAGAGTTGCACTCATTCTCTGAAACCATGAAATCCAGATTGGCTGTGGCATCTTCCAGGTGTGTTCTATTAAGTATGTTGTGGTGCAGTCACTGGAATACAGTTGTTAAGCATTTGTCATGTTAAGGAATTTGAGGGAGTCCTCTGGCAAGTTTTTTTGTACCTTAGAGCAGCAAGTACCACTGTATAACCTGTTATTGGGTCTCCTTTTTGTGGCCAGGTGCAAGGAGTCATTATCCAAAACCACTCGAGGCTTTAGAGAAAGGTTACGAATGCGGAGTGGGACAATGGCAGATATTGGAGCCCGTGCTCGTGAGGTGAGTGCAGGGGTGGTGCGTGTATTGGAGCGCATATCACTTGAGCCTCTTGAAAAGCAGCAGGTGTCAGCTTCATCTTCTGATGTGCCTCTCGTGCCATCCAATTCAAGTGAACCAACATTGCCTTGCTCTGCAAGTGGTGTAACAGTGTATGCAGGGAGTGTAAATGCCAGCTCCAGCAGAGTTGCGCCACAGCCAGCCAGTGATAACTCACATGGAGATGCACTTGAAAAGGTAAGAAGCTGTTCACAAGAGGGATATAATGGGGATAGTGAAGGAATTTTGGCCTGTGGTTTGCACTGGGCATCTCAACAATGAGAGTGGCTTGACATGGGACTGATTTATTGAGCTGTTGGTCAGCACAATGTCTTCTTGTTGAGGGGAGGTCACTTGGTTGGAGTCTTAGTATCAAGTCTTAGCAGGCTGCCTTTGTTCTGAACTTCAGCAAAAACATGAATCTGTACTCTGAAGGCTGTGCAAAGGTGATTTTCTGGATTTTTTGGTGGAAATTGGACTAATTTCTGTGATGTCACACTCTGCAAGCAATTGCACAGAATTGACAGAAGTCCTTCTAAAGTCCATGATTAGCCTGGAGGTGTCTCCATTTTTTGTTCATAGTCTCTACCTGTTGAGAGACAAGAAGAGAAACCTTTTTCATTAGTGATACCCTGTAACCTCTGTATGGTATCAGGGTTGACTCTTAGAGTTGGATGGAATAATGAAGGTGCAGGGTTGCGGAGGGACTGGTGAAAATGGACGGGAAGAGGCAGTGACACCACTTTGAATCTACAAGCTGCCACTGCAGGCTTGGTCAACTTCAAGGAACTGCTCAATGTCAGTGTAAACTGAATAACAGGTGAGATGTGGAGGTTGAGATGCTGCATCAAAGTCGTAAACCTGGGAGATAGTGGAAAAGTTTACTGTATATAGTTGGAAATTAGGTTTCAAAGTCACTTTCATCTAGGCCAGACTAAAGCTGAATGATCAGAGTCATAGTCATGGTACACCATTTTGCAGTCAATTCCAAAATTTTGGGGTGCAATATCGAGTGTGCTTTTTATTCAATCTAAGGTATATCATGGTTTTCCTAACTTGAAATCACAGCCTTTAGCAGGGTGAATGTGATCAGAATCATGTGTTTTGATGCCACGTAGGGCATCCTCAACCAAATGGGACACTCATTATGGTGTGGCTCTTTAGGAAACTGTTTGATAGACTCCTATTTCAATTCCTGCCACCATGCTGCAGTCCTGTTCTGTAATATGTGCATGTGTATCTTCAATTGTCAACTGAAAGATGTCATACTACACTCAGTCTGGTCATTTGATCTCTAACCATGACCCAGTCATTTTGTACATAGTGAGAGAGGGCTTGTTTTCTCTGCATGGGTGAGAATGCCCAGTACATTTCCTGTCAGTATACTATGACCTTTTAACAGAGGGTGGATGTACCATGTCACATGTGTAGTCAGATGTTTCAACCATGAAGTGACCAGTCACGACCTGTTACTGGCATGAGGCTAAGTGCCTGGCTGGTGATACTCGTGAGGTCTTGCAGGCTATTATGTAAGATTGTGTCCTGTCCTGTTTATGTTAAAACCGGGCTAATTCAGCTGTTCCTGTGGTGTGATGTTGCCAACCACATCAGCAGTTGATGGGAACCCTGACATTCAGGGAGTTTTCCTGGCTTTTGACCCCAGGGAACAGGCTCCTGGTGGCTGATTCTGTCAGGCTAGCGGCTACTAGGCATGCCCTGTAGGGCTCACATAGTGATCGCTTGCCTAGCAGAATTAGCCACCAGGGGCATGTTCTCTGGTACTGAACTTGTTTATGCAATTGTCAAAGAGCTGCACATATTAGCTATGGACCAAGTCTTCCCCAAACTGCCATGGGAAACATGTAATTGTTCACATGGATTGGGCAATTGGTCATGATGAGTTCAAATGCATCATGCTACTTGCTGGAAGTCTCTAACGTGTCTTTAGCTTCTTCTCCTTTGGAGATTCCTCTCATCTAGAGCAAAACTCACAAGCCACAGAGTAATGGGATCTGGCAAATGAGGAGCCATGTTTTGCATAACAATTAGCATGAACAAGAGTTGTAGCTCCGATGTAAGTTTGTGACTCTTGAGCAATTTTTTTGGTATTTCAATTTGATTTTGTGAACTCAACATTCACAACTCTGAAAGTCAACTATCCTGCACGTGCAAATCTCCAAATTGTTGAGAACTTGAGCTGCCATGATAATGATGATCCTGCTCAAATCATTAAGCAGCAAGTACATTGAAGTCAATTGGACAAAATCTCTGTGATTCACAGGCCTGTGTTAAGCTCCTGCATGGGGGGGAGGGGTGGGTGGCATGAGGTGGAGATGGTTGCATGTAACTGTTGTCTGTGTGTAGTTGGATTTTGGCGCCTGCTAAAGAATCCTGCCCCACCCTCTCATAATGCATGATCCAGGCTTTCAAGTTATAATGTGTGGAGTATGAAAGTCACCATTAGTTTTGAATTTGATCAAAAAAAAAAAAATGGTTTGAAGGAATTAACAAATGTCTGGTAACTGAAGCTTCAGTCCCTCCTTATGCAACAGTGGCATCTATAATCCTAGCATGTGTCTGTTGGCTTTGAAATCAGAGGTGGATTGCTATATGCAAATACACCACCTGCAGGGAAACCTATAGCAAGCCTCTTTCAACATGACATCACCATGTAAGATTCAGACTATGATGGAAAATTTAAGGCAGAACAATTTGGAACCATTGCAGGCAGTGAATGCAAAATCCAAGTCCTCCAAAGTGTCTATGATGAAGGTTTGTCTCACATGCCCATGATTCTGTAGGAACACCACGTTGGGAGGGATTCAAAATTTTGACACCAAAGTTCTGGTTCATTGTTTTCATTGTTGTGTGAAGAGGATGCTCATGCACATTGTTCATGCTTGCTACACAACTTGCCTTGAAACCTTTCTCTTGGATATTAGTTGGCAATTGGAAACACTAAATATCGCTGAAATGTTGAACCTACTTGGCATATGCCAGGTTGGTGATCACAATTAGTTTGCTACTAATGCATGACCTGAAGGTGTTGAATAACACATTGGTTGATCATTCAAGTGTGGTTCAAGAGCCAATTATTTGCTCCAACCGGTAAAAGTAATGATGAAAGCTTACAACAACTTTTGATTTTTGACATATTTTGTAGCGGAGAATGTTCATGATGACCTTGGGAAAGAAAGCTCTAAGCCTTATGGGTACTTGAAGCTATCGGGGAACAAACTTGTAAATAAATCTACATATAAAAGTTGGATCAATCTATATATTACACAGGTTGAACATCTCAATATGTGCACTTTGTATAGAGTTGGAATGATTATTCCAATAGTATTATTCATATAACGAGCATTGACTAATTCTTTTCCATTTTGCAACCATACAATATACAACAATATTTTCATTATGGTTGAAATCTGACGTGACTTCATATCTTCTTTGACATCTTTACCTTCAACTGCAAGGAAATTCATGTGGCCCTCTTTTTATCTTTCACTTTGCCATGTTCAAAATTGGTACTCGTGTGATTGTAATCTTATTGGCCTTGCCTACCAAGGCAAGGAAATTGTGTTTAGATTCATTATAGAGTATAGTAGCTTATGGGATTTTGGCCCCTAGGTAATAGGTCTATTTTTATACAGAGGATTTTTAACAGATGATATTTTGGCTTGTGTTAAAACTTAAGATTATAGAGTTATAATATCTTAAAGGATTTTGGTTTCTTTTTGATGATTTTTTGAAGATAATTTTTTTTTCATGGTGAAATATTTGGGTTTCCATATTTCTTCTTTTTCCTTAGTACACTTTTAAATGTAAATGGTTAGGCCACAGTGTGACACACCCCTTGTTTTCACTTTGTGTTGATGTTTTCAATGTTGCTGATGTTCTATCCAAGCTGCCAATGCTTCTGGTGGAAAAAAACTTGACCCACATTGCCTTCTATTCTTAGATTTTAGTGGGCTCCTTTGATGCCCAGAACATTGTAGGAACAGTTCTCCCAATTACTACTATGTCCCTCAAATTTTTTATTCATGAAATCATGTTTTCCACTAGGACAGTATGATGGTTGAATTCCTGTAATTGGGAAAGAACCTAGGCCTATCTTTATATTGTTCACATAGCCGATTGTCTCATATAGTGCAAAGCAATGTGGAGCCTAAGTGTACAATTGCTTATTTTTCCCACTAAAAACCTGGAGCCTAAGTATACAATTGCTTATTTTTCCCACTAGAAACCTGGCACTTAATAACCTCACAGGTGGGCGATTTTATTCTGCAAAACACCCCGATGCAAGGTGGGCTGTACAATGGGGTGTGCCAATGGGAAACTACAAAATGCGATGGGAGCTTATGTTTTGCAATTTCAACTATACCAAAGGGAGGCCTTGCCATACCAGCTTGCCTCCATTATTATGCCGGGTAATGCCTTGGCAGTAGGGCATTACACCCCAGACCTCGGGCTTTGACTTTGGTTCACAGTGTGCATTGCCATGCTGCCAGGGCATTACCCTACACATAGTAGAGACTTGTAAGAGACTAATTGACTGAGTCAGAGATTTCTTTGAGGATTAGCTGCAGCACAACTCAATATGGACAACAACATAAATTGCTTCTCAAGGTGCAAGTGAACAGGATCCAACCTAGTGTTTTGAAGTGATGTTCAGGAGCCAAGCACCTTACAACTGCCAAACTCGGGTAAGGCCACCTCAGAATACACAACGATGGCATGTATGTCAAGGGAGCTCAATATTTTTCATGTCCAGACTCCAGACTCATTTCATGCAATCAGTGAAGCCAAACCCTGTTAAGCCAAGTTTGTCTTTTGTTGTAATCTGTCAAACAAACTTCAAGGGTTTCATGCAGTTCTGGTGACAATCCAGAGACCCACAAGCCTGGTTAGGCACTAATGGATTATTTTTTTGGATTGATCAAAATTCTAAAAAATACTTGCCTGCCATGCTGAAAATCTGAAAGAAACCCTTTAGCACATTAGCTTCATTTTTTAGTGTAATGTCAAATTGAAAAATGTTTATTGCAGAATGTTACAAAAGAAAGCTAAACCCTAAACCCAAAAATATTAATTAGGCATCTTGCTGCCAAAACTGGCTAGGAACTACCTGTTGTACCTAGCCTGGTTCAACAGCAAGGTGCCTAATAATTATATTTTGTTGGTCATTTATGTTCGACAATAAAAATAAAAATACTTTACAATTTGGCATTATACAAAAAATTGAAGCTAGTGTGCTTGAGACTGTGAGAGTTTCTTTCAAATTTCCAGCATGGCAGGCAGGTATTTTTCAGAATTTTTGACAATTCCAGAAAGTAATTAATTAATGCCTAACCAGTACTTCAGTAGTCAATAAACCTGCAGACTGACTAAAACCACATCATAAATGGAATGTATCCCAATATCCCATATCCAACTAGAACCTACCATTGTGAGACAAAATTAAATCAGCTACATACCTGCACATGTGGTGAGGAAATCAGAAGGCTGAGATAGAAGAAAACCTGGGAATATTCAGTTACATTTGAAGGGAGTTTAAGAGAATTCTGGAAACTTCAAACCATCTCCAAAAGACATGCTCTGTGAGAGAAGCAAGTGAGGAAAAAACTGATAACAGCAAGTGAGAGAGAGAGTTGTGAAACATTTAAACAGAATGAGATCTCCGTCAAGTTCAATAGTCATAGTTGACTCCATATCTGAACCCATATTCCCCTGGATCAACTTCCATACAGTGAGAAAGAATACAAAAACGTCAAGACAGTTTGGGGGCTGGATTGCACCCACAACCATTCCTTAGTTCTCAACATTGAACCTAGTGCTTCTCATCTGCTATTTCTTCCTACTGAGAACTACTTGATCTGACCACCCAATTCATTTGACAATCTTGATGTAAATATATGGTTACAAATATGTCTGTAAAACAGAATCAAAATCCTGTATTCATGAAAGCCAAGGGAAGAGCTGAACCATTAAATCACTCAATGGAGAAATCCAGGAACCGTCAAAACCAATGGAAGGATAAAACATGAGAAAAACACTATGCTGGTATGGTGAGGAATGTGGGTCACACTTTCAGTCATTCTTCACCAAGTGCCTGTGTCAAGAAATACCCACAGTTGTACTGCTGTCAAGATCCTAACATTCTTGTCAAACTTGTATTTACACTCTTTTTAGGCCTTTCCATGGCCTTAACTATTTCTATCCATCCAACAGTGCAAGCCCTTGAGTCACCAGTTTTTGGCTGTAGAGAACCATCATCTAGCAATAACATCAATGTCAAGTACACATTACCCTAGAAGCTCATTAATGCAGTTAGTAGTTGTTTGTCCATGTTTGTTGAGAACGTTGTGCCTGCTGATAGGTCCCAGCTTGTATGTTACTGGCACCACTGCCACCTAAGGCCTGAGGCTGCTGTAGCATTGGATAAGTGTTGGGAGTGGCAGCCGACTGTGATGGTTGGTAGGCATTTCCATATGCAGTTCCTGGGTGTATGTGATTATGCGCTGGTTGCTGTGAATGTGCATATGCACTCTGTTGACCCTGACCAACAAGATTGTAATATGAGCTTGTTCCTGTTGTGGGACCCATGTCCTGTGGTAACTGTTGGCTCTGAATCCATATGGCTGAACCCTCTCCTGGCTGGGTACCAAACACCCCACAACCACCTTCAGCAAGCATTTGAAAATTGTTCATATCATTTGGTGCACAAGAAACATGAGCACAGTAAATTTTATGGGGGCAATACTCATATCTTCAATTAAAACAAGGATTCAAATAGCTTGACTGGCTGAATGATGAAATGCAGATACAACTCCTTATATGGCTCTCTGAAAAGTTGATATCAAGAACATACCTGCTGACTGGGGATGTACAGTGAATTGTCTTTGTATTGAGAAACAGCAATGTCATCATAGCCAGAGTGATTACTTGCAGTCCCAGCAGAGCTGCTGCCATATCCTGAGGGTGTTGTTGTATAGCTTTCATAACTAATGGCAGAAGCAGAATGAGGAGCATTGCCAGTAGCCACACTTGGCTTGTACTGTGGCACTGAATACTTGAGTGGTGCAGAGCCCCCTGCTGGATATGCAGACACAGCAGTAGATGGGTAGGAAGAGACTGCAGTTGTCTGGGCATTGGCATTGTTACTCGGGCCATAGTTATGCTGATATGTGGTGTGCATATAAGGGTAGTTGGGTGGCAAATACTGGTAACCCAAATAATTTCCAAAATGACCTAGAGGTGGCTGTGCTGCATAAGCATGCATTGGCAATGGCTGTTGAGGGAGACTCGGAGCAGTTTGTGCACTATTGCCTGGTTGAGATGCTGGGATACCATCTGGAGCTGATGCTGACATCATGACTTTCCCATTCTGGACATTACAACAATTTTCAAATTCTCAGAAAATGTGAAGATGCAAGGGTTTCCTCCATTAAGGCAGAGGAAGCTTAAAAGCCAACTCTGCAGCAAGATTTACTTCCAACCTTCTTGCTGATACAGATGCAGTAACTAGAAATGCTGCTACTCACATGTATGCAGGAAGGTAAGCTTAAGGTAGCTCGTATACAAAAAAGGAAAAACAAGTGGAGACTGCAGTACATATCTGGACACAAGGAAAAATGCTTTCCCCTTTGCATGTCCTTAACTTGTACCCTGAGTATCAACCAAGAGTTGGGCTCACCTCTTGAGATGCTTGGAGATTAGGGCCAGTCATAAGACCAACACTTCCATTATACTTGCTTGTAGTGCTGGATGGGACATAGTACCGGGCATCACCATCCATCACTGTCCGAAAAGCAGGAGTGTAATAGCTGGAAGCTGGATCTGAGTATGGTTGCTGCATCACCCAGAAACTTGTCATGGATTTAATCTTTGTAAGGTCAAAAAAATATAACCAACAAACTGTTTTCATACCTGCCAACCTTGCTATAGAATTCAGATGATAGTGACCATGTCGCCTCCTATGCTAGTAGCTTTCAGTGTCTCATGGATACTGTGTATGCAAATGTCTTTTTGAAATCAAGAAAACTCAAACATGAACCAAATTTTGACACAAACACAATCCTGCAAAGTAAGAACTGTACCATCAAGCTTGGCAACCGAGAAAAATCTGGTGGTTGAGAATCTTGTGTTTCATACCCATACTGGCCACCAGAAAGTTGAGGCATTAAACCAAATCCTGTATAATTTGCTGCAGGAGGGGGATATGGGTAATGAGGACCTTGTTGTGCCACAGGATCAGGTTTTGGGAGCTCCAGTGGTTGGGTAACTTTTTCTGAAGGAGAAACAGAAACCACCTCATCATTGCTCGCAGCCAAGTTCTCCACAGATGTGACTTCCGTTTGGTGTGCATAACTCAATGGTGAAGCTATACTGTAAAAAATAGTGCAGGCATTCTGGTACATGAGTATGATGCACAAGGTGGATGGAAGTGCCACCAAATAAAGACTAAAGATGTTGGCCCTTACCTGCAACAGAAAGGCTCCCTTTGCCAAGATACATATCTCAAACCTACAGGCAAAAGTTCATGAATGTAGTATCAGACCCTGAGGCAAGTAGATTACCTAGAAGGAATAGGTTGCTCCATGGGGGCATCAACTGCCAGAGTATTCTCGGAGATCATAACCTGACTTTTATCAGTCTCAATGCCAAAGCTTGTGGCAAAAATGGTTCCAAAATCTGCACTAAAACTGCCAAAACTCAAGTGTGTGCGATCTGCTTCAGGCACCTGAAGATGACTTGGAATGACTACTGGATGTTGATACTGCATGTTGAGAGACTGAAGGGAATCCACAATTCTGCCCATTTCCTCAATTGTTGTTGGTGGAACCTGTGCATCTGCAGCCAGTCCCCCATTATCTGGCGCTGAGGCTTTGCTATTCCATTCCAACCCAGCTCCAGATCCTGCTCTTGTTCAAAATAATGACATTAAGTTAGACTTAAACTCACATGTGAAACAGGCAAGAATGCCACCTACAATTTCCCAGAAAGTTCTCTGCCTGTATGTTAAGTTGAAGACTTAGATGAGATAACCAGTGGCACATACCAAAAGACTGGAAACTTCCAAAGTTTGGGAAGGAAAAACATGCAGAAGTTAAAGGGGAAGATACCTTTCTGTGTACCCACAGGTTGTTGCTGGGATGAATATGTGGACCTGCCATTGAATTCACTTCCACCAAGTCCTGGTCCGGAACTGCCAATTCCTCCTGTCCGCTGGGATTGTGATTCATTGAAGCCTCCATCTTCAACAGCAACAGCTTCCTCAGCAGGCAGGTTCTGCATTAATGGCAAAGAAGCAGGGGGCGGAGGGGAGGGGGTCCTTGTCACCTGTGCTTCCAAATCTGTTTCTACACCAGTTGGTGTTGCAACCTGTGGTGGAAACGATCTCACAACTGGGCCTGCATCTACAGAGACAGAACTTGAAAGGTGATCTCCAACAGGCCGTTGGTTTCCACCTGTTCCTACATAATGTTTGATTGCATCTTGTGCCCCGAGAGTCTGGGAATCCAGCAATGGGGGAAGAACTGGATCTGTTGAAGAAGAATGGAATTCAGACTGCTCTGATGGAGGTTCATGGCGAACAGCAAAAGGTTGGCTTACAGCAGGAGAAGGAGAAGCCTGTGCTGGTGCAGGCTGAATAGGCGGTGTTCCACTTGATCTTAAAATGTCTGCCATAGTTCCATGCCCTGATCCCCATGCCCCTTGTAGAACAGGAGGTGAGAATGTATGGATCGAGCTTCCACTGAGTGTATTCCCTGACTTCCCAGCTGTCGACATTTGTGTCTGTGCTGGAGTGGATAGAGAACTGCTGTTTCCAACACTTACACCAATAAGAATCATTTCAACACAGACAACATGCCCAAAAGACATTTCCAGCAGAAAATTTTTACTTGGTATACTTCAGGAAACAGAAAACAAGAATACTTGAGAAGGAAACATGAGAAAAACACCATTCAGTCATATTCCCAGATCAATACTGTACTCAGGTGCTTGGTTATCCCATTTTGATCTTAAGATCCTAACACATGAGAAAACCAGGATGTTGCTGTTGATGGACTAGTAACATGGCAGTCATTCATCAGAATGAGAAGATACTGCTATAGAAGAACACATTTGCAATCAGAGATTCATAATGGAGACACTAGAAAGCTTCACATAGACCTTGGTCCATGATACTCACATAGTGCCTGCAGCCAAAGAATGTTGGAGTTGGCTGTGCGGCAGAGTTGAAGAATTTGGAGTAGAGACTCCACTGGAGCTCAGCATGCTGGGATGGATCCCATTCTCTCTCGCTGGAAATGGCTTACCCCGTCCACTTGAGTACTCTAACCACTCCAACAAAGACCACAAAAGATCCACTAAATGTTCTTAGAAGCAGTAAGCCTTAGACAATTTCTGAAGCACTTGAACAGGATATGAGACATATATACAGCAAGTTGAAATAAGAATGCCTGAACTTCTGGTAATGAATCAGATACAGGACAAATCCCACTTATTAGAATATTGTGATAGCTTTTACGACACATTTGGTCGTGAAACAGTTCTGAAGTCACAAAAACTCCACACGAGTAATTGGGTCCTAGCTTTCAAATACAACAAATCAGATGATATTTGAATAAAAGACAGAAAGTGAATTCAAAACTGGCAGACACAACCTTGGATGCCTTTGCTACAGGTGAGAATGCAACCTCGACTACCAGCAAGGTAACAATCTCAGACAGAGCTTGAACCCTTCACTTTATTAGTCAGCAAGTGTAATGATAATTTATCAACAAAGAGCACTTTCAGCTCAAAATACTCTGGGGTCTTGACTTGGGTTGTCAATGAGGTGGCAGAAGATACAGAATTATAGTGCTAATTGCATACCAAGCGAGGAATGCTGAGTGACAGAGTATCCTCTCCCAGCTCCACCACGCCCACCTCGTGTAGGGTTACCTCCACTGCCAGGCCGTGCTCTCAAGTCTGCTGATTCCTTATTGGCTCCACCCTAAATTATCACCTCCAATGAACGGAAAGTTCAGTATCACTATCCACAGGGCAACTTGAGAGTTTCTGTATGCCAGAGAGATAATGCAACATATAACCTCACCTCTTTCTTCTTGTCTCGCCTCCTCTTAACTTCATGGAAGTGGGCTGCACCATCAAGGCCAAAGCACAAGAATGTCAGCACTGTAAAGAAAAAACAAGGAATGACTAGCATTTGCAGGCAAATAAAAGAACAATATTTGCATGTCAAAAATGTTTGAGCTGTTGTACAAAAGAAGAATTTTCCATCAGCTGGTACAGAAACCACAGGGAAACTGATCAACAATACGAAAGCAACAGTCAAGAAAACAGTTTCCAAACCCTAGCTACTAGGGTACAAAATACAAACAGCTCTATAAACCTTACTGACCCATTCTACACTATTCAATAAAGTTTCTAACATTCAGCAGCACAGAGCAAGCTGCATACTAGGTAATCAGAAAGATCTTCTCATAACCTGTACAGCCCCAAATGCAGTTTTTGAAAGATGACCAGAGGCAGCATTTGTCCCATACATGGCTGCCAGGGAGTGCATGACAGAATACTACACAGAAAATCAGCGGGCCCTGAAATTGCAGGTAACCAGCTCACTTTTGAATGCAGAACTTTAGGCATTAAGAGGCTTTATTGAGCACTGGTATTGAATTATCCATTGGAATGTACAACTAGATGAATGTTCCTTGCACAATTTCCCAGCGAGGGACAGCGGTCTCCTCGTTAAAGAATGCGTCAAGAAGAGACAGAAAAATCTGTATTATCACGGCCGTGGCGACCAGCAACCACAGACAGACAGTGTGTGTACAATGCTGTCCACTATGAGCATCAAGAAGGTTTGCTAATAAAAACAGGTAAAGCCTCGTTACCTTGGTTGAGGAGCCGCTGCGCAGTCTCATTCAAGTCCATGTTGCACTCTTTCAGCGTTGCATAAATCTCGTCGTCACTGTTCTCGACAATCTCTTTCAAGCTCCGCACTACCTCCATCGCAGTAGGAGGTATCTTTAAACCTCCCCCTGCCACTCCTCCAAGCCTAGCGGTACTCATTTCCCCCCCTCTCCCTCCCCTCACTCCCTCCCTCTCCTCTCCTCTCATCACCCAAACTTAATGCCGCAAAAACCCACACTATCAAAGAAAAAGAAACCCTAAAAAAGAAGGCTTTCCAAGGATGTTATACGACGAAGAGAAAAAAAAAAAAGGCTCGGAACAGAATCAAAGAAATTGCAGCAAATGCAAATATGGCGGCAAAACAGCAACAGCGCCAGAGAAACAGAAAAGCAGACACTTGAAATACACTCTTTGAGGGGCCGTAGAGACTGAAGAGCGCCAAACCCTAATCTCTGGGGAACTCTAAGAAACGCTCTCGCGTAAGAGGGCGGGAGATTTTATGAGAACGCTCTATCTCGTGAGGCAGGAGTCTGGGAACGTGTGTCAAGAGATAACTCGAGAACGCTGGGAGATTGGAGAACGTGACATAATCACGTAATCACTTCATATGATCAAGGGAACACCCATCCCGTAGGCCGTTGCACATGGGAACGTGACGATCCCGGTAGGGTAAAGCCATTGTTCCGTTGGGGGTTGTAACGGGTTTGACCAATGCTTTTTCCAAAGCGTAAATGGTGGTGTTCTCGAGCCTAGTGCATTAAATACTGAGTTTCAGGATTTCATACCCTTATCTTATAAAATTTCGTGACGTTGCGGACCGACAGCCAGGAGGGGATGATGAAGCATCAAATGAGGGTGCAACTCAGGCCCAACAGGGCATGCCGAATGACTTTGCGGATAACTCTATTATTATTATTATTATTATTTTTTAAAATTAATTATTAGACATTGATAATCCATGATATATAATCCAGATTGTCCATGAAATCATTTTCACTTCCATTAATTTTTTAAATATGAAATTTAATTTTCATGCTTTCAAAAAGTGTGGAGCCCATTAATTAGTCCATCTGGTACTATGCTTCAACTTCAGGTGGAAATTGGTTGACTTGAATTGAGAATTTCGTATCAATTTCTAAGTGGGTTGTGTGTACTATGTAGGTATTTTCAGAGGTTTTGAGTAGGTGATTTTTGCTGGCAGGCTATTTCTTTTAACGTGAGACATCAGAGTTATCCATATGAACTTAGCCAGAGTTTATTTCATGGATTTTGTGATGTAGCCAAAGTGGTGATCATCCAGAAAATAATTTTGGTTTTTGGCAAAACATTTAGAATAAACAACATAATAAATCCAATCACCACCTCATTTGTTTCATATCAAACAAGGGGTTGGATGGCAATGGTAATGGGTTATTACTTTAAGGTTGAAGGCTGAATGAAACCTTGATAAAACTTCCCATGTGGTCACTGGTGTTTGTTGGTTATAAAATCAACATTATATGTACGTAAAATGATAAATGTACATAAAATAATGATATAAAATTAAAAAATAGAAATAATATTAGCTAAATATGAAAATTAATTATAAATTTAATTTAATTAAAAAATCAATGCCATGTGATAATTTTCTAATATGATCAATTCTTAGTGAATTTGCTTATGTGTACCAACTCGTTGTCAATCATTAAAAGATGTGGTGAATTCACTAGATTTTTAATATAATGAATTAGTGGTGATTTCATTTAAATGATTATTAAAACTCCTAATTAATTAAGGACACATCCATATAAACATAATGTAAGGTAAAATAATTTGAAATGATACAAAAATGTATATTATATTAATTTATAATAAGCTAGGTTGGAATAGCTTAGGACATTTGATGTGATATTTGGGTAGAACAACGTAAAATAATTTAAGGTCAATTGTACTAAAATAATTGAACCTATAAGAAGTGTAAAATATATAATAGCCTAAGGTGGAACAACTTAAAATAGCCAATAAGAGCCTAGGGTAGATAGTCTAAAATAACATAAATTGGAATATGTTAAAATGACATATAATGAATTAGTCTAAATTAATAAAAAAAATCCTAGGTTGGAATAACTTAAAATAGCCAATAATACCTTCCAAGGTATAATAGTTTGATGTGAAATAACAAAAAAAATCAAGAATAAGGTAAGATAAAATAACTTTAAAAAACCTAAGGCAAAATAATATGTATTAGCTTAGGGTATTTAAAATAACAACATCAAAGAAAACTTATTTATTATAATGAATTATTTCAATTAGTAATGTATTATGTCAAGTACTAATATGAAATATGACAATCATTACATAGTGACCCTATAATGATATAACTTTAGCAAGGTGAAATGATTAAAGTGGGGTGGACTTATTTCATTTTTAAGGTCCTATAATGTTTTAAGTTAATGTTATATTAGAAGTAAAATACATTTATTGTTATTGCCATAGTTATATTGACAATTAACATGGTGTTTGTAAATTTAAGCTAGTGACATTGGAACCTTGTTAAGTTTTCAATATTAATTATGACTTGCAAACCTAGCATTACAATAAAATGTGTCCATGTTCATCGAGTGATTTCACTAGTCCCACTAAACGAGGCCTAGTGGGGATCCAATGGGTTCATTGGTCCATTGAGCGTGGACCAATGAACTACACCCACATTTTGTAATAATGTAGGCACAACAATTTGGAACAATTTGGCCCATCTTCTAGCTTTTAACTTTGTTATTGGAGATAAATTTCTTGTGTTTACAAAACTAAACAATCTTAAATGTGTGGACTTTTTTCTATTTCAATGTGTTAAATGCATGGAAATGTTCAAGAAGGCAAGGGCCTAAATGATTATGGATTTTTTGTTGAACTAGATAGGAATAAAATATGAGGATTGTACTACCACTAATCAAGAAAAAATGAACATTATTATGTGTTATTAAAAGACAAAGGCACAACCTTTATCTATGTTCATCTTGTTATAGGTTCAAAATTTGTTATGAGACTACCTACGAAAGGTGGTGCAAGGGTTTATAAACTTTTCCTTAGTGCCTTATAATATATCAAACTATTGTAGCAAATTACTTGCAAGATGATGAAGATGATGAATAATTTCTTTGGTTGTGTAAATTTGGTGGATTGCATCTTTTTCTAGGTTGTAACTTCACACATTTGATGGAAAATTGGGTCCTTTTCATTCTACTACAAGGTGTGAAGTTTTTTGATAAATGAATATGTGAATATTTGTGTTATGGGAGTGCATTTTTATACTCGGATGGTTTTGTACCATTGTGGTGTTGAATTTGCTCAAAGTTTGTGATGTTTTGGATAATACTTAAATAATATACGTGTGGGTTTGGGTTGTAGATGGAAACTACATGATGTATTTATATTCAATGCCATTTTAAATTACCAAGGCCAATATAAACAACTATCTAGCTCCCTTTTGTTTTCTAAATGAAACATTTTGTAGGATCCATTGTGAAATGTAGGCAATTTGAGTTACACAAGGGCAACAACCTATTTGTTGTATTACATAATTTTAATGTAAATTTTAGTGTAAAATTAAGTTCACAAAATTGAACTTAGCTTGGATTTACTGTTACATAATAACATATATTTAAAAATATTACATAAATTTCTCCAACATAGAATTTTCATGAAGCTTGCTATTATGCTCTTGTTTAAAGTTTTTTCTTTTTCTTTTTCAATATTGTGGTTTTGAAACTTTGGCAAAATTTCCCATATGTTGAGGATTTTTTATCCCTAATTTACACATAGAAATGAAAATGTTGAACTTGTTCCAAATTTATTAGAACCATGTTATGGATATTCACCAAAAACATTCAAGTTGGGACTTTTGCTCGATGGTTTATTTTGATGAATATTTTCCTTCAACTTTTTGACATTAAATGTTGATATATAGTTCTATTAATTATATCCACATGCCCCAAAATGACATTGTTTTGCAAGTTTCCATATAATGGGTAGCCAAAAGTATAGAGTTTGATCCAACATTATTAATTAATTAAACATTTATATTTATTACTTTATCAAAATATTTGGTCATACAACTTGGAAAAATGTTATAATTTATATTAAATCACATTTAGTGGATTGAGAAGACCTTTCAAAAATAAGATGGAAATTTATTATTCGTAATAGTATTTAATACAAATTATGACATCAAAAATTGTACAAATTAGTAATTATGAAATTTACATAATTTCAATACTTTGTATAAAAATTAAAAATTTTAAACATATATATTTTTAATAAATTACATATTATATTTTGAGTTAAATTTAAATATTTAATTAAATATAAAAACATTTATACACCATTTATTGATTCATTATATGTTTAAAAGGTAAGGAAATATAATATTTAATTTTACAATATTTAGAATTCTAAAAAAAATCCATCTTGATTTTAAATATGTTTATTTACAAATCATTTTATGATTTTATATATTTTTTCAAGACATCATTGTTGTTCAAATGTATGAAATAGTGAAGATTCAAATGCAGTTTTAGTCAAATAAATTAATATTTAAAAAAAAATTATAGATGTGTACATATTGGAAAAATATTATTATTATTATTATTTTTATTATTCATTTGGAAAAAGTATGCAAAAAAAATTGGTTAAAGTTAGTTACCTTTGTATGGGACAAATGATGATGTGGGATAATGTTGTAATGTTTCCCTTTCATTAAATTTATTCCATATCCTTTGTCAATAAGTTCAATTTTGTAAACTATATAAGTAGATGAGAGAATATTGGTCTACACATAATACATGCACTAATTAGATTCAAAATGCAAGTATTACTTGTGATGAGCCAATAAAAAAGGATCTTACTTACCTACTTACTTAGGCATATTTACTTACATATGTGTACCTACCTACTTAAAGTTTTAGGCTACCTAGGCTTAAACTACTTATTTTAGTTAGCCTAGTTTTGTAAGCTAGCCTAAGTTGTTTAAGGTTTTTAAATAGGTAAGGTTGATAAGTTATGTTAATAAATAGGGAGTTAGATTGTCAAAGTGGTCATGTTTTCATGTCATAAATCAATAAATACCTAATATTTAATTATATTTTCCAATTGTAATAATAAAAGTCACATGATTAATGGCATGAATTATTATGACCATAATTATTATTAGTGGCATAAGCCACACATTTTATTTCATTACATATCTATGTAGTAATATGTGACCTACATTATTAGAAACACAATAAAATTTGAAGTAATATATGCCATGTTTTAACATACTAGTTATTATCTTTGATATCAAAAATCCATTAATTTCTTCAATCATCACATCCTTGTTATTAAGTTTTTTAAGGTTATCATTATCATTCACAAGGCTTCTAATAATGTGCTACAAATTAGATTACATTCATTGTAAATATCCAAAAACTTTCAACAAATCCCAAAACAAACCTTAAATTCAATAATGCACAAACAAATCTAACAAGCTTTCAAGCTTTCAAGCTTTTGAAATGGGCATTGAAAAATAACCATGGGTTATTCAAATCCAATGTGAACAATGATAGTTCAAGGTAAGAGCAAGTAGGCACACAAATTCTATGTTTTAATGGTGGGGAATTTGAACAGAAAGCTCAACACATGCTCAAGGCACTATATTGTTGAAGGAATTACAATAACAAATGCTTGAACCTTACACGTGAACAAATAAATGCACAAACTACATCTAAGTGAGAAGCAAGAAAAATAGTACACACAATAGAAAACGTTAAACACTAAAAGGTAGGGGAAAATGAGCCCTAACTTGTGCATTTTCAATTTTAAAACTTGACCAATAGGATTTCAAATAATATGTTTTGTGCCATGTGGCTAGGGAGTCTTGAACTATTTGATCCTCTGGTTCTTGGGGATACTTTTAACATAATTGTGCCCATCACCAAAATTGACTAGTATATTTATGGACTATTGCCACTTGAGCAACATCACAAAATTGACAAAAAAAAACATTAATATGACGTAGGTATCTTTTATGCATAATTTACAAAACTAAAAAGTTTATGGATTTGTAAAGTGAACTCATGGACTTTCACCCCTTGATACCAACATTTTGTATGGGCTTCAACAAGATTTTGTATGGATTTTGTAGGGATTTCATGGTATATAGTTGATGATGATATATGGTATACAAATATAATTTAATCATATGATAAATATAAAAATCATGTCCTTTTAAAATTGGATCCAAATATTTTTGATAAATTGTCAAAATAATCTTGGATTGATTTTGTAATTTGTAAGCTTTTCTTTCCATTCAATTCTTCCAACATTTGCAAAATTTCTTGCATTCCTGGTCTTTTCTTTGGGTCTTCCTATAAGAAACAAATGTCATGAAAGTTAGATGTTTATTATTTAATTGTTATACATTGCAAAACTATGACAAAACATGCTCCAATAAATGGGACCATATATTCATGTTTCAACATTCAATCACAAGATTTGAACGTATTTTTCAAAAACAAATGTTGAAAGCAACCTATATATTTATTCAACATCATTTTATTGACATTGAAAATAGGATATTTGTTGACTATATATATCAAACATGAAATTGGTCTAAAAGAATTCCAATTGAAATATGGTTTTTTGAATGTACCATTTACATGTGTAAGCCTTTTTAAGAAGTTTTACATGTTCATTGAATAATCCAATTTTATTAATTTCAAATTGTTTTAAGCATTCCATTAACCCATGATTTTAGATTTTTGAAATTCATTTTAACCTAGATTGAATGATAAACATAAAAAATTTGGCATGAAGATTACCTGGATGCATTTAAGGGAAATTTGCAAAATTAATTTGGCTTCATTGTTGTCAAACCCCACAATTAAATTTTCAATTATAGCATTGAAAATTTGCTGAAATCCATCTTCTTCCACTTGAATATTTTGTGCCCATTGGATAAATTTGCGCCTATTAACCTTATCCAAAGTGAATTGTGATCCATTCACAAGTTCAATCAATAATACTCCAAAGCTATACACATCACACTTTGGCGAAACATGTCTTTGTTTTGATTCAGGTAGAATCTCTGGTGCCATATATCCGAATGATCCTGGTGTGGAAGTTGAAGCTAGTGCAATATCCTGAATTTTAATTTTCCAAACAACATATAATCAATCATTTCAATGGGTTTTGCATCATTGAATATACACATTGAAATTCATAAAATCCACAATAAAAGTAATGTAATATTAATAGGAAACCTTAATTTATTTTCAATCACAGAAATTTCAAAACTTGAATCAATATTTGTGTAGATATAATGTGTATGCACGTAATTAATCAAAGAGAAAAAATGGGAAGGCACATACCACATTTTCATTGGTGCCTTTTAAAATTTTGGCCAACCCAAAATCAGCCAATTTTGGGGTGTAATTTTTATCCAAAAGGATGTTCCCTGGTTTGATGTCAAGATGAATAATGGTTGGATTACATTTGTGATGTAAGTATGCCAATCCTCGAGCGACTCCTATAATTATGGACACTCGTTTGTTCCAATTCAAAAGCTTGTCATCGAAAAGCCATTCATCAAGAGATTTATTTGACATGTATTCATACACCAACATGTGGTCTAACCCATGAATACAATAGCCCAAAAGTCGAACCAAATTAAAATGTTGAGTTAACCCCAAAGTGCACACTTCTGATGTGAAAGATTTTTTTGCACTTTCATTGTAAAAGCCACTTGAATTTAAAACTTTAATCGCAATCTTTGTGCCTTTACAATGACCTTCATACACTTTTCCATAGAATCCTTTCCCCAAAACTTTCCAAAATTTCAATTCATCATATGCGAAAACTTGAATACTTGAATTGCATTGCAAGGATTCTATCATAGGTTGGTATTCAGTCAACATCCATTTCAACCAATTTTGAGTTTGTAATATCAAATGATTATCTGGTTTAAGAACATGAACCTTTTCCATAGTTTCCAATGCCAATTGATAGTTCTTCAAACTCCAATTTGTGTAGGCATGAATTATTAAAGTGAATGCATTGTTTGGTTCAAGAACATTAGCCTTGTTGAGGTCCTCCAAGGCTCCTTGATAGTCCTTTAACATTCGTTTGACATCTCCACGCCTTTGCAAAGTGAATGCATTGTTTGGTTCAAGAACATTAGCCTTGTCAAGGTCCTCCAAGGCTCCTTGATAGTCCTTCAAAATCCTTTTGACATCTCCACGACTTTGCAAAGTGACTGCATTATTTGGTTCAAGAACATTAGCCTTGTTGAGGTCCTCCAAGGCTCCTTGATAGTCCTTTAACATTCGTTTGACATCTCCACGCCTTTGCAAAGTGAATGCATTGTTTGGTTCAAGAACATCAGCCTTGTCAAAGTCTTCCAAGGCTCCTTGATAGTCCTTCAAAATCCTTTTGACATCTCCACGACTTTGCAAAGTGACTGCATTGTTTGGTTCAAGAACATCAACCTTGTCAAGGTCCTCCAAGGCTCCTTGATGGTCCTTTAACATTCGTTTGACATTTCCACGCCTTCGCAAAGTGAATGCATTGTTTGGTTCAAGAACATTAGCCTTGTCAAAGTCTTTCAAGGCTTCTTGATAGTCTTTCAAAATCCATTTGACATCTCCACGACTTCGCAAAATGACTGCATTGTTTGGTTCAAGAACATCAGCCTTGTTAAGGTCCACCAAGGCTCCTTGATAGTCCTCCAACATTCGTTTGACATCTCCACGCCTTTGAAAAATGATTGCATTGTTTGGTCCAAAAACATCAGCCTTGTCAAGGTCCTCCAAGGCTCCTTGATAGTCCTTCAACATTTGTTTGACATTTCCACGATTTCGTAAAGTGAATGCATTGTTTGGTTCAAGAACATTAGCCTTGTTGAGGTCCTCCAAGGCTTTTTGATAGTCTCCCAACATTTTTTTCACATCTCCACGGCTTCGCAAAATGAATGCATTATTTGGTTCAAGAACATCAGCCTTGTCAAGGTCTTCCAAGGCTCCTTGACAGTCCTCCAACATTCGTTTGACATCTCCACGACTTTGCAAAGTGAATGCATTATTTGGTTCAAGAACATCAGCCTTGTCAAGGTCCTCCAAGGCTCCTTGACAATCCTCCAACATTCGTTTGATATCTCCTCGTTTTTGTAAAGTGAATGCATTGTTTGGTTCAAAAACATCAGCCTTGTCAAGGTCCTCCAAGGCTCCTTCATAGTCCCCCAACATTCGTTTGACATTTCCACGCCTTCGCAAAGTGACTGCATTGTTTGGTTCAAGAACATCAACCTTATTGAGGTCCTCCAAGGCTCCTTGATAGTCCTTCAACGTTTGTTTGACATTTCCACGCCTTTGCAAAGTGAATGCATTGTTTGGTTCAAGAACATCAGCCTTGTCAAAGTCCTCCAAGGCTCCTTGATAGTCCTTCAACATTTGTTTGACATTTCCACGCCTTTGCAAAGTGAATGCATTGTTTGGTTCAAGAACATCAACCTTGTCAAAGTCCTCCAAGGCTCCTTGATAGTCCTCCAACATTCGTTTGACATTTCCACGAGTTCGCAAAGTGACTACATTGTTTGGTTCAAGAACATCAACTTTGTCAAGGTCCTCCAAGGTTCCTTGACGGTCATTCAACATTCGTTTGACATTTCCACGGCTTCGCAAAATGATTACATTGTTTGGTTCAAGAACATTAGCCTTGTCAAGGTCCTCCAAGGCTCCTTGATAGTCCTTCAAAATCCTTTTGACATCTGCACGGCTTTGCAAAGTGAATGCATTGTTTGGTTCAAGAACATCAGCTTTGTCAAGGTCCTCCAAGGCTCCTTGACAATCTTCCAACATTCGTTTGACATCTCCACGGCTTCGCAAAGTGACTGCATTGTTTGGTTCAAGAACATCAGCCTTGTTAAGGTCCTCCAAGGCTCCTTGATAGTCTTTCAAAATCCTTTTGACATCTCCACGACTTCGCAAAGTGAATGCAATGTTTGATTCAAGAACATCAGCCTTGTCCAGGTTTTCCATGGCTCTTCGATAGTCCTTCAACTTCCATTTGACATCTACATGACTTCGCAAAATGATTACATTGTTTGGTTCAAGAACATTAACCTTGTCAAGTCGTGCAAGGCTCCTTGACAATCCTCCAACATTCGTTTGAAATCTCCATGATTTCACAAAGTGAATACATTGTTTGGCTCAAGAACATCAACCTTGTCAAGGTCCTCCAAGGCTTTTTAATAGTTCAAAATCCTTTTGACATTTCCACGACTTCACAAAGTAGATGCATTGTTTGCTTCAAAAACATCAGCCCTATCAAGGTCTTTCAAGGCTCCTTGACAATCTTCCAACATCCTTCTGACATCTGCACGATTTCGCAAAGTGAATGCATTGTTTGGTTCAAGAATATTAACCTTGTCAAAGTTTTTCAAGGTTCCTTGACAATCCTCCAACTTCCGTTTGACATCTCCATGGCTTCGCAAAGTGAATGCATTGTTTGGTTCAAGAACATCAACCTTGTGAAGGTCCTCCAAGGCTCCTTGATAATCCTTCAAAATCCTTTTGACATTTGCACGATTTCACAAAATGAATGCATTGTTTGGTTCAAAAACATCAATCTTGTCAAGGTCTTTTAAGGCTTCTTGATAGTCCTTTAACATCCTTTTGACATATGCATGACTTTGCAAAATGAATGCGTTATTTGGTTAAAACAAATTAGCTTTGTTAAGGTTTTCCAAAGCTCTTTGATAGTCTTTCAACATCTTTTTGACATCTCCACAACTTCACAAAATGAATGTGTTGTTTGGTTGAAAAAAATCAACCTTGTGAAGATCTTGCAGGGCTAGTTCATAGTCTTTCAACATGCTTTTGGCATCTCCAATGCTTTGCAAAATGAATGCATTGTTTGGTTCAAGAAAATTAACCTTGTCAAGGTCCTTCAAGGTTCCTTAATAGTTGTTCAACATCCTTTTGGCATCTCCACGCCTTTGCAAAATGATTGCATTGTTTGATTCAAGAACATCAACGTTGTTAAGGTCTTGCAAGGCTCCTTCATAATCATCTAACACCTTTTTGACATTTCACGATTTCACAAAGTGATTGCATTGTTGGATTCAAAAACATGAGCGTTGTCAATGTCCTACAAAGCTCCTTGATAATCATCCAATATGCTTTTGAACGAAATTCATGACTTTTCATTGTTGCAAAACTATTTGGAATAGTTGGATTAAACTTTATAATATAACCCCATTTGAAACCTAGGAATGTTGCGTTCATATTTTAATTATTCACTGCTTGAACTTTGAAACAATTTGCACTCATTACAACCTTCATACCATTCAATAAAAACACAAACTTAATTTTGACATTATAAGACATATTGAGTTCAAGATGATAGATGTTAGAATGCGAGGCACATACTTACAAGTTTTGGGAAATTGCAAAAAAGGTGGCACTTGAATGACCTTGATAATTCTTGTTGTCCTTTCACATTTGTTGCTAGCCCAATGAAATGCATGTGAGGACTATTGCAAAGAAGAGGATCAAGTGAACCCACTTGAATATAAAATCATAGTAGATGAACCTTTATGCAAATTTGAGCCATTATGCATCTAGGTCCAATATGCATGGTATTGTTACTGTTTAAAAAGACATGGAACCAAAGTTTTAGACATACTAGGGTTGATCATAAAAGCATGATGGTATGTGAGATGCACTTACATTTGGCAATTGGATGATGAATACTCTTCTTGTTGCATCGAGCCATCAAGCTCTCTAAACGCATGTGATGCTGGCAATAGCAGAACAAATGAACCAACCTTGATAGAAATTTGGAGCAAGCTCCTTGATGCAAATCTAAGCCAAGGGAGAAGTAATTTGCTGGATTCCTTCCATTTATGCTAGACCAGTGAAGAACTTCTGGTTTTTGAAGAAAAGATGCAAGGGATCATCTAGATGCAAATCTGAGGCAAGGGTGAACTGATCCATGGGATTCCCTGCATTTAGGATAGACTCATGAAGAACTTGGAAAGTGGTTATGAAGAGAGGTTGAGAAAAAGGATGCAACTGGTCCTTTTAGGATGGTGCACGCCGTGTGGCAGCAAATGCAATTGAGGCTGGTTAAAGTTTTCCGTAGTACATACTCAGGACTTTACTCTGGAATATATTATTGCAAGCGGATACTTTGCTGACTTTTTCTCTGGTTGTTGCGTGATTTCAAGCTGTTCAAGATTGGAAGTCTTTAATAAAGTTATGCGTGCGTCCTGGACACGGAACTTCCTATGATCACTGAAATATTTGGCGTTTAAAAAATGGAGGCAAGTGATCCATCATTGATGGACTGGTGGTGCCCACCATGTGTGTGTGAGCAGAGAAAATTGAGACCAGTTAGAGTTTCCCAGAGTACTTTTGTCTGAACTTTCCTCTTACATAAATTATATCAATTTGTCCAACTTTTTCTCCCTTGATTACACCTACTGGGAAACATTGTTCATAATTCGTTTCCCATAAAGTCATGGCACATGCAAACCTCAAACTTTCACATGCGTAGGTGCTAGGCCTAAACTTGAAATTTTTGTTGGCCTTGCCTACCAATGCAAGGATATTGTGCTTAGATTCATTAGAGAGTATAGCAGCTTAAGGGATTGGGGCCTCCTAGGTAATAGGTCTATCTTGATATGAAACTACAAACTTGCATCCAAATAAACAAAAATACTAAAATGAAAAAGAAACACATAAAAATATAAAATACAAAAGATAAAAGTTTTAAAAAAAAACTAAAACATGAACCAAACATTGTTGAAATAACAATGTTCAAAAAAGCTCATGCCATAAAGCACAACTAGCCTATTGATGTGGGGCAATTCAAAAGATGCCAATTTTTGTCCTAGCCTGGATTTGATACCCCAATCTACGGAAAAAGAATTGGTCAAGATAAAAAGCCAATGTGTTTGGACATATTTGCAGAGCAAACCATATGCAAAAAAGATTATGCCAACAAAACATAATTGGCCTGTTGATGTTGGGCAATTTAAAAGATGCCAATTTTTGTCCTATTCTTAACAAGTTCACCTAGCCAGGACAGTGATACCCCAAATCTAGGGAAAAGTAATTGGTCGAGATAAAACCCAATGTGTCCACATTTGCCGATTGTGAGAAAACCATACATCACTACATGTGTTCAAAAAAGGTCATGGCATAAAGTTGTACGTAAAGATGTGGCTTGCTTTTAACTATTGCATGTATCTTCCACAGCTCTTTGGAACAATCCATCGGCCTCTTAAATAGCAACATGGTTAGGATATTCCTTTTTGTGTAGCCTCAGGGCATCACACAAATTCCCCAAGTTCCAACATCTTTTAGAATTTGTAATGGCCCATAATTTGTTAAGACTAAATAAAGAGCCCATCTTAGGGCTGACTTCCACAAAATGGCATTCCAAAATGCATCTGGTTCAAGGAAGAAAATACTCAATTTTCATTGATGACTTGCTATAACATAGTGTGTTCCCAAGGTCTAGGTACTCTTATCGAATGGTTATTTAGGTCATACGGGCCTAATGCACAGGTGTGTTATTTCAACAATGTTTGGTTCATGTTTTAGTTTTCTTTTTAAACTTTTATCTTTTATATTTCATATTTTTATGTGTTTTTTGTTATTATTATTATTATTATTTATAATAAAAATAAAGTGTTTCTTTTTCACTTTTATATTTTTGTTTATTTGGATGCAAGTTTGAAGTTTGGAGAAAGAAGACACACCTCATTCTTTTTCAAGTAGGGTTTTTTTTTCTTATTATAAGTTTTATTTTTTCTTATTTTCTACTCTTTATTTGGTTTCTTTTTTTTATATATATTTTTCTCTTAAAATTATTTTATTGTATTTCCCTTTCCTTGCAGCAATGGATTGATTGTAGCTGGAACTCATGGGCTTTGAGAGTGAATTTAAATTCTTCAAGAAAGAATTCAAGACGGTTAAGTTCTGATCAAGACCCATTATTATTCATGATCAGTTCTATACAGAGTATCTTCCCATTCTTGGTGGGCAGAAAGCTGCAGTGTCAAACTCAGTCGAGGGATGGTGTGCAGCCGGCAACATCGTCCAGACGGATGGACAGAGGGAAGACAGGAACGGATGACGGGATGGGCGGATTCAGGGGAGGCTTCATTTCTCATCCCGACGTCCTTTAATATATGTAATAATTTTTGAAAGATGATATTTTGGCTTGTGTTGAAACTTGAGATTAGTTATAGAGTTATAATATCTTGAAGGATTTTGGTTTCTTTTAGAGCATTTTTGAATATTATAAGTTTTGCATGGTGAAATATTTGAGTTTTCATAATTCTTCTTTTGCATTAAGATACTTTTTAATGTAAAGGGCACAGTGTGACACACCCCTTGTTATGATCAGTAAAGTTTTTAGCCTTTACAAACCGGATGCACTAGGTCATTGCTTGATGATGCACACAGCCTACAACTGCACATTTCAGCAGAGAAAAGTGGGTCTGCTGTTGTGCTTCCAATAAACACACAAAAATTGGTGAATTCTTTCAATTTTTTTCAAAAATGGAGAATTTTCTGCAAAAAAAAAATGCAAAAAGTAACAAAATGTTCCATATATGAAAACCAAAGTATTTAGTTATCCTTCCATAGTTTTGGCTACATAACAAAAACCAAACTCAGAAATTGGGCGATTTTCTCACTTCTGGTGATTGAAACCCTAAAACAAAATTCAATTTCAGTTTTTAAAAATTGTTTTTGGAAAAAATTGGGCAGAAAAAAAAAAAGGTTGATGCAAATAAAGATGCCTCTGTTACTCCCCACATGCCACAGGTTTCTGCCAACTATGTGATTCTTGGCTATTCTTGGCTACCTGCTGGAACTTATTATACAGATCTGGCTATTTGAAAAAAAGATCTTCAAAATCTGGCGAATTTGGTTTTTTTTTTTTTTTTTCCCATAAAAAAGCCTTTGTATATAGGTCGAAATCATATTCTTGAGAGCGAACTTTGGCGAGAATTCACTAATAAAAAGAAACACTAAAATCTGGCACCTCCGGGCCTCCAAACTGGGTGCGAAATGAGATGTCAAGATGAAAACAATAGAGATGAACAAGGCATTATAGACATGTAGGCCCTACTTGGAGGGTGTAGTACAATACTAATTGTTTAAAATCGTATATTTTTTGAAGGGTATTTTTTGGATTTCAAATCTTTTTGGAAAGTAATGATTATTGTAATTGTATGCAATATGTGTAGTTACCAATTAAATTATTTTTCAAAAAAATAATAATTTTATTTCATAAAAGTGCTAAAAATTCAAAAATCAAGCACATTGATTGTATATTTTGAAAGCATTCTAAATCTTTTTAAATTTTTTATTTATTGAAAACTAGATACACAATGATGGTATCTTATGTACTAAGCCACCTGCATCATAATGAGTGTTTGATTTTTTCATTGTTTGTAGTGCTAAATCGATTGATTTTGAAATTTTTGAATGAATTTTTTTTAATATTTGTAATACAATATGAAAACATTTGGGAAAGAAATTGAAATGAATGTAATGAATATGGAATACTGAAAATCACATTTAATGTGTCATAAGACATGTTTTTGTTGGGTAATGGACTCCTTGAAAGACTTCGATTTAATCAAATTATGGAGTGGTCACAAAGATTCATCCATATTGGCACATTTGGTTCGTTTAAGCAAAAATGCACCTTTATAGATTTTTTTTGAAAATGTTGTTTAGATGTTTATGAATTTGTGTTTAATTTGTTGGTGTAATGAAACAAAGCACATAGTTTGGTAATTTAAATACAATGTAAACAAGTTTATAGTTGAAATTAATAAGTTTGAATAGATTTTGAATGACATTGTTGTGTTGATGCATTTGTCCGTATGTGGTATATTTGTCTTTTATTGATGGTTGTGTATTCAAATAACAGACGTTTGAATTTTTGTGTATTCATGAAGTTACATAATGTCGTGGATTGACATGTTTTTATTAAGATATCGATATTGAAATTTTTTTTGATGATTATTGGAATGTTTTGAGGCATTTGATTAATGATGGTTTCTAATATATAACAAAAATAATTTACTTGCATTTTAGGTGGTTTGTAGACTACAATTAAATACAATGCTTCTTAGGTGTTGCCATTGAAAAATGCAATAATAAATTCAACACCAACACTTGTCAATGAATTTGTTTGTATGAATGCGAATTTTTCACGATAAGATTTAAAAGATGGGAATGTTAATCCATATTGTGTAGTAGTTTGAAATTGATACATTTCTTGTTCAATAAGAAGATCTACTTGGAAATTTTTAATTGAATTAACAATGTTGACAATAATTTTTTTTTTTTTTTGGGAACAAATTCAAAATAGTGTTGTATATGTTTAAGCATGTTTTGTTACTCTATTAGGGTTGAATGCTAAATGTTCAATGGTTAAACCTTATGCATGTGGTGTATAGTGTATCTTGTAGCTAGTTGGATAAGAAATTGGATTATTGTGATAGTGTGAGATGGGTTGTTACATATTTGTATTTCGATGACCTTTTGTTCAATTGGTGTCTAATTCTTATTAAATGCAAGGATTTATTTGTAAATGTGTGAATTTTCTAACCTAGTGTTGAATCCAATGCGAGGATTACAAAAATTGATCCATATCAAAGGTTTTGAAACATTTTTCATACATTCTTCGGTGTTTCGTCAACACCATTAACAAATCCATATGATGTGCGATAGTTTCCAATGCATAGTTCCACTAACATATGTCTTTTGAAAAATAGTTCATGATGGAGTCTAGTTGTTTCGTTTGAAAAATCTAATAGTTGAAAATGAACATGGCATGTGTTTAAATTAATGTCTTATGCTACAAACTTGAATGTTTCACCTAGTGTGTTTTGAAATGTGTTTTTATTGTGTTCAATTGTTCTAACATTCGTATAGAACAAATATGGCAAGGTGGTATCTATTGGTGGCATTTTTAAACAATTTTGGTTAATGAAGTTTATGTCATCATGAGTTTCTAAAGCTATTCAAAATTGGTTTAAAATGTTAATGAAATTTATAACATTTTGTCACATGATTTGTTTCAATTCATAAAATTTTACATGTTCATTCCAAAAATTTGTTCCAAGAATGTTAAGCTTGTCTAGTCTTGGTCTAAAAATCCATGAATCTCGAATCAATGGAACTTGGTAGAAATCACCTAACATAATGACATTTAAACCACCCATGAAATTGTCATGAACTTGCTTTATTACGTGTAATTTACAACCCATGAATGACAACATTATATTATTAACTAAAGAAATTTCATATATTATTAATAGTTGTAATTGAGTATTTTTTAAATTAAAATATCACATCTTTCATCATTTGATGCTTTAAACTCGTTGAAATTTTTATTTATTGGGATTGCAAGTGTAGAATGTATCATGGTACCAACAATATTAAATGTTGTTTTTCTTGTGTATATTAATTTCATAATTATTGGTTTCAAAGGGTTGGGATTATGTGTTTCTTGTATGTAATATTGTAACATGTTTTGAATGATGCGCATTAATGTGAATGTTTTCCCTATTCTTGCACCTCAAGTGAAAAAAATGCATAAAGATTTGATGGGTGTTTTTCTTTTTTAAGAAGGATGTCATTAACAAGTGCTCATTGTTCATTATTATGTTGAGATAACTCATGGTAAATGTCCATCAACATTATTCTAAAATCACTATATGTTGCTATTCTATTTTTGAAATATTTATCTTTTGATTTTGTGTTATTTTCATATTTTAAATCATATGGTTCATTTTTTTAAATATTAGAATGTAATGGATTCTTTTTTGAATTCCATGCACTAGTAATTATTTCATTTCAAAAAAAAAAATTCCCATCCACTTATTTTGTGTTTTTTTGTGTATTTTTAAAATTGTGATTGCAAATCATCCCATTCATTATTATAGTCACCATTTTAATTGAAATTATGTACAAATGTTTTGGGGTTTTTTTTAGTAACATTTTTTGAATTAATGTGCGCATCATTCCATGAAACATAATTATTTTTTAAAAAAAATTCTATTTCACGAAAAGGTTTGAAGAATAACAATAGTTATTTATATTGATTTGCAAGGTTTTCATGTAAATCAAATGACATCCAACAAATCATATTACTACATGTTTATATTTTTTTCATTTTTAGTGTTATGTTCAACAACAGATTTTGCTAAGAAATGTGGTTCAAAAATTGAGGTTGTGTTTTATATTTATAGATTATTAATTTACAATGAATGTTTGTTGAGGCCATAAATAAATTACATAACATTTTTTACAATAATGAAATGAATGTTCTATCATGTTCTTCACATGTGTTTATGAATTACAATGATTTTGTTGAATGATATAGTGAAAATTTTGATAATGATACGTGTACATCTTGTTGCACAGACATTTGTTGTGCATTTAAGAATGTTGTACCCAATTTTTTAAAATTTGTTTAAATGTTTATGTTTGTTTGTTCATGTTTGCATTTTTCTTAAATCAATTACATTTCTTTTATCACAAATTTATCTACTTTTGTTAAATAAGAAATATAGTAAGTTGTAGTTGCATATGGATCTAAAATGTATTGTGCATCTATATTTGCTTCTCACAAAGGTCCTACATGTACATTAAATGAATTCATGCATATGTCACATGGTTTACATTTTAAGAACAATGTTGGTTTTCACAAAGTGCATTGTAATGCAAGAAGGTAAATATATTTGTTCATTTGTAAATTTGAAAAGAATTCATTGAAAAAAATTTCATTGCCTCGCCCCATGTTCAAAGATTTGAATTGTTATTTGATAAAGGTTTAATGTATGTTCATTTTCATTCAATTGTAATAACATTTTAATGCATCTCATTAGAGGTTTTGGAAATTGAAATTGACAAATCAATTGAAATTTTTTCCTATATGTTCATTTGTGTTTATGTATTTGTGTAGTTCATAATTCATTTTTCAAAATTGTTTGATCCATTATTAAATATTTATCAACAAATTTTTTGACTTATTCAATTGAAGAAATGTTGTATTGTGAGGCATTTTTTACCATAGCAATCCATGGTCATGTGCTAGACCTCGTGATTGGAATTTTGTCACAAAGAAATAATATTGTATTTCACCAAACATGATCAAATCTATTTTTTAGAAGTTTTCATAAACTATTCATTCTATGTGCATATTATCACACATAGATAACAAAATCATTTCTAACAAGTTCTTTAATGGTTGGCGAGTTGCCATTTTTTATTATTGTATTTTCATTAGTATGTTTTTATATAATTGTTTCAATGTTTCTATAAGTGTAGGCCAATTATTGATGCCTATCATGATTGTTCTAAAAAATGAAAGTTGCCTTATTGTCTATCATCACAAAAACATCTTTTTGAAATTGGTCTAAATAGTCTAGAGATGTTCATATATGTCCAATTTTTTTATAGACAAAGTCAAATTTCAATATTTTATCTAAGTTCATATTGTTTGATACATCATTGGTTATTAAAACACAACCCAAAAGTCTTGCTTTTCAAATGTGAATCCATGTAGAAGATAATATGAAATGGATCAAAATTTTAATTTTTTAAAAAAATATAATCATATGGTATGCAAATTTCCTATTTGCACTATTCAATTTTGCTTGTGTTATTTTTTGATATGAACATTTCAATGGTGGTCTTAAATGTTAGAAATTTTTATTCTTATTCTTATGTATCTTGAAATAATCCCAAATGCTGAAAACCTTCACTTGGTGTGATTGTTAATGATTTGTTATTGTCATTAACAAATTGTTCTACATCTAGAAGGTTATGTATTAATGTATTTGTGTTGTTTTTTTCTAGTATTTCTTTGAATTTTTTTCATTGACATCATTTTCAATAATTTTTTTGTTCCAAATCAATGTTCTTACTTGCATTTGCAAATTCTGCAAGATCTATCCAATTGGGTTTTATAGAGATTTTTGCACATATATACATAGGAATTTGACAACATTGTTATAAGGCTTTCATAATTACATTAGGATGAACATAACCTATCATATATATTGAATTATATTGTAATTTCCTTTTTAAAAGAAAAATAATTGATAAATCATTGTATGGCATATAACATGATAATACATTTTGAACTAGATTCAATTTGGTTGCACCATTCACAACATTTCCATGTATTTATGTATTGCCTTTATCCTTGCAATTGAAAAATTTGTGCAAATGCAAGGCATGGTGTGAGCAAATATTTTTCAATATTATTTAACATTAAAACAAAAATCATGTTTGATTTATTTTCTATAATATGATTTTGTAGATTTGAATTGAATGGTTTGCCATGTTTTATTTTCCTTTTGCATGAATTATAAATCAATACATGATCATCTAATATTTTAATTGGAATGGTTGCAAAAAATGAATCAATATATGATTTAGTTTGATATTAAATTTGGTATGCAAAACATAATTTTTGACAAAAATAGCAAACATGTTTTGTAATGTTTGAATGTCTGTTTTGTATTTTACAATATGTTTATCTTTTGATTTTCTTTACATTATTCATGTAAATTTGTTTATTGTAATGCATCGGATTCTTTTTTGTCTTCAGAATAGTTACAAGTTTTCTCATTTACATTTTTGTTTTCAATATTATTAATATTTTGCAATGCTTCATTTAATTTGTGAACATTTTCTTCGAGTGAGTTATTGAGTTTTAAATGACTTATATCATAAATATTCAAATTAAGTGAATAGATAAAATTATGATAGTTATAATTTTAAATAAAACTTGTTTTATTATATTCAATATCATTATTTAGAAATGTTGTCTTTGAAAATGGTTTTACATAATGTGAAGTTTTGGAAACATCTTATGTATTGATATCTTCGATTTGTTTTTTTCTTGGTGCTAGTTCTTTTTCTTGGGGAATGATAATATTTGATTTTAAAAAAAAAATCATTTGAATTTTTTTAAAGGTAGGTTGTTGTTTTCTTTTATAGTTGATTTGTTTCAAATGCCATTTGATATCCAACATATTCAACCCCAACATTGGGAATTTGGTTGTGAATGCTAGTGCAATTTCTTGTGGCATCCATTCATGATGTTGTTTTTGAATTTCCAACAAATTATCATGCAATTGAAAAGTCTGTGTAATTTTTTTTCATTTGTTATGAAGTTCATTTTTTAAATTAGTGGGTTATTTTGTCATGCCATTACTTTTTGTTTCACACATATTTTGATTTTGGTAATTGAAAGAAACTATTGTTTGATAACATATATCTATAGGTTCAAAGTGATTGTTTTTGTACACAATGTGCAATGTATTCCCACTGTTTTTGTCTTGTATTTAAACTATTATGCGACTATTATTCTTATTCCAAACAAAGATTGGACATTGCAAGTAATGTCCAATCCAACAAACAACAATAAAGTCACCCCATAATCCACCATTCAAAGTTCATAATGACATTTTTTTAATGTATGTTTTTTTGTTGTTTGTTTGCCCATGATGTAAATCATGTAGAAATCTAGAATTTAATTCACATTCACAACATAACAATGCCTATGGTGTTTCAAAGTTCAAAAATTCTTGTAAATGGAACAAAAAATTCATTCGAATTGAATTTGAAGTTATTGAGTATTTTAATAAATAAGTTATTGCATCAACTAAATAGTGTCCAATGTTATATTAAAAAATAGTAATTCATTTGAAACCAAGTTTGGTTAATTTTTTATCAATCTCCATGAAATGACAAATTTAAATTTGAAAGTTCAATTTAATTTTATATGTTAAAAAACTAAAATATATTTTTTGAATTATGTTTTAAATTTTAATTGATCAATATGAGATTTGTATTAACTTATATTGGATTGTATATGTAATATTTAAAATCTAATTTTTAATTAATGTGTATACTATATTTTGGATTGTGATGGAAATTGATATTTATATTATCAACTTTATGATTTTTTTTAGCTTTGGATTTGTGTTTGAATTTATTTTATTTTATGGGGTTTCAAGTCTTAAGGTGTTGGGTTTTGGGTTTCTTGATTTATGGTTCCGCAATTAGGTTCTTTTGTTTGATTTTTGATATTAAGGAATTTGGAATTAGGGTTTTAGGTATTAAGGTTTTGGATTTCTTGACTTGTAGTGTACACTTTCACAATTATGTTTTTAAGGTTTCAAAGTTGTTATTGTCAATGCTCAACTTTACAATTTAAGGTTTCAAATTTTAATGTTTCAAATTTTTAACATTGGAGTTTTAGGATTTCAAGTTTGAAAGTTGTAAATTTGAAGTCTTGAAGTTGTAGGGTTTCAAATTTTAAGGTTTTAGATTGCAAGTGTTAAGGTTTAGGGTTCAAGGTTTATGTTGAAATAGGTTAATACCATTCATATATCACCAATGGCCATATGTCAAAAGAAAATTCCCAAAAAATCATGTTCAAAATTTTCCAATCCAAGAAGTTACAAATTTAAAACCAAGTTGAAATCAAAATTTACCAAACAATAATACAAATATAATTTTCAAAACATGAACAAAAAGATAAAAAAATTTCAATGTACAAAATTTAAGTTCAAATATGAACTTATGTGCACATGCACAATATGGACAATCCACAAAATTTTTGTTATGTACATGAAAGGCTTTCAAGCTTTTCAAACATATTAAGAAAAATTTAATAAAAACTACAAATTTCTTTAACTTTTTTTGTAACTTTGGATTGTTCAACTTTTATTTCTTTGGACTTCCCATGCTTAGTTCCTTCTTCTCCAACTATTGATTTTGCATCTTTGTTCACATCTTCTTCAAAGTAGAAAATCCAATGACTTTAGTTGTAGGGCTCAAAATGAATTCCCCTTCAAGATCTTTTCACAAAACAATCGAAGGAAAAAACCTTCCATTTTTATGAAATCCTCAAGGGTTCTAAGATCATGATCAAGAAGTGCTTTGATTCAAAGGATACATAAAACAAAATTAAATTCCTGACCATTTTCTTACTTTAATTTTGCATGCAATTTGAGCTTGGGTTTACATTGGAACTATGGCCTTACATTCATAGCAATAAAATTCAGCATCTCGATTTGTTAGAGATGGCAAATGGCATGTGTTAAGGATTTTTTCAAAACAAGATACCCCACAAGAATATTGAACTTACCAACAACCTACAATGACACAAATTTCAAAAACATGTGTGTGGAATCTATACTTTCATGAAAGTAAGCAAACATGCAAACAAACATCCAAACAAAAAGAGTTGCATGTAAAGGTATGTGAAAATAATCATTGCAAACCTTTAAAAACAAAGCTTTGGGGTTTTAAGGTTCTTGTCACAAAGAAGTGGGCCAATAAGGCAACTTCTTCCAAAAAAAGAAAAGAAAAAGACCACAAGTATTGTTGAGGTAGTCATGATCATATTAGGTTTTCAATCCAAATTGTCAACTTGAAAGAAATGAAAACTATAGAATTTTTTTTTTGAAACTATAAAACTATGAAACACCATACCAATACAAAATATTCTACTTATATGCATGCATTTTGACATATTGTATTGTTTTTATTAGATTGATATTTTTTGGTCATGACCCACAAATTGTTACATTATATTGAAATTAAGAGATCCAAAATGAAATTTCCTTTTCATTTTAGCAAACTTCCATCCCTTAGAAATTGTTACCTTAACAAAAAAGATAAATGAACAACATTGTTGTACTAAAATTAAAAAAACCAAAAAAAACACCGCACCACTTTCAACTCCTCTTATTATTCTATATTGTTTCCCACAACATCTTGCTTTATTATATTAAATGTCGAAATACACAATTCCCCCATATTCTTCTAAGCCATCTAAACCAAAATTGGACTTTTAAGCCAAACTTATGTGGAAAATCATGTTTAGTTTTTTTGTTGAATTTTGGATTATTAGCATTAGTTTTGGATTATTAAAACACTTCATATTTTGACAATTCCAAAAGCTCACAAAAAAACCACAAGCACCCCCAAATCTTGGGCATCATTGAATCTCGAAAAAAAACATATCCTAGTACCCGAATGGATTTGGCAACAAACTATTGAATAATTAATTATATTTCAAATCTTAACTTCGACAATTCGTCTTTTAATTCTGAAATTTTTGGTAAGTAATGTTTATATAAAATAATAAATATGATTTTGCTATTTTTGTGAAACAATCTAAGTGTGTCTAGACAATCTAAGTATGTTTAGACTATCACATTCTTCACTTCTAGAAGTGGGAAGTTTAAAGTTCAAACTTGATAGTCGATATTCTTCAAATTTTGATTTTATAATAATTATTAAAATTTCAACACAAGTAGTATTTTTTTTTCAAATTTTTGGAAAAAAAGAAATAATTTAATTTATGTCATAACTATTCATATACAACAATAATCACCTTCTTTTAACCATCATCAAATTTCACAAAAACTCACAAGCAACCCCAAATTTTGGGCATTATTGAATCCCACCAAAAAATCACAATTCTTCTTATAACCATAACAAAATCCTACAAAAACTCCCAATGCCAAATCTCACAAAAAATGACAACCCCCTCTTCTTTTAGCCATTGTTGAGTTCACAAAAGCTCAACCCATATAATTTTTTTGCATGGAGCACACATTTTGTGCCAATCACTTTATAATTAAAAATCAATGCCTTTATATGAGGAAAGTTTTGCACATAATTCAAAAGAATTATAATTATAAACACTTTAAAAATTTGCAAACACATTATTCTTCCATTGTTTTACTTGGCATTGAATTTGATGAAACTAATGGTGATGTAGAAGGGGTTGATGTGCAAACAAACATGATCGATGCATGAAAGATGGAAGACGTTGAAGTTAATAATTGTGTTTCAACTTCACCAATTATTGATGGTGTCAAAGGTAGATGTACTCATGTGCTTCCACATTTGGCACTTGATTATCACAAATTGTAAAAAGTGCCAATGCACTTTGCTCCTCCAAAATATATGCATTTTTTAATGTAGAAGCTACCATGTCAGTAATGGCTTAAATTTTTGTTATTTAATTGCATATTCTTTCATTTTTGTGGCCTTTTTGTCTTCTTTTGTTACATGACAACTTTGAAGGTGCTTCAAGTTTAAAGCCACAACTTCACGTTCAACTATTTTTAATTCTTTTTCAATAGACTCACTAGCATTATCTACATTTATTGCATGCATTTATCTACCTTTTCATGGGTGTAATTTTTAAATTTTATTTTCTTGTTTTTACCCACCAAAGTATATCTTTGAAGAGCAACCAACCATGAATGAACAAAAAGGATGCATCTTTGGGGTGATTCGGACTTGTACAATTCCAAAGTTTCTTCCTCATTATAAACACCTCTTTCATTCAATGCAAGAACAACCCCATAATTACCAAAAAAATTGAAGAAATCATGTTTTATCAAGTGGCCCCATTTTGTTTTTAAACTCTTAGTTCAACACTCAACATGTTATTTAGAGCTATGCATTTCTAGAAAGCTTTATCTTTTTGCCCATTTCCAATAATTGGATTTTGAGTTGTGCAAAACATGTTCTTACATAACTAACATTTCTCCTCCTCTACCAAAAAAAAAAAAATCTTCCTCATCACTCTTCTAGCTTTTAATCTTGCATTGCCATGGTGATAGGAAAGATAGTGAAAACAACAAGGATTGCACAAAAGGATGATGATTCGTCCCATGTGTGTGATCAATTGCACAAAATAAAAATGTCAAACTTAGCATCATGCACTATGATGTGGCCAGGCTCCATTAGGTTTGTGGCAACATCAATTGCATAATTTATCAAGAAAAGGCAATAGTGAGGTAGGGTTTTGGTGGAGTTCAAGATTGGGCTTGCCATAATGTTGTTCATGCACATTTTACAAGGTGCAATGGAGATGTTTTTTAAAGGATACGTTATAAAACATATTTTTACATTTGCAAAAAAATGAATCTTTCAAAAAAAAAATGTTAGCCAAAGTAATCATTTCACTTTTTGGAAAAAAAAACATGTTTTTTTCATTTCCCCCATGATATTTGGTGGTATTACATGAAAAAAAATCCTTGTAAGTTTTTATGTTGGGTAATGTGCATGGGGCAAGGTTTTTTTTTTACATAAATGTTCCCTTGTCTCTACTAAAGGGGGTGTTTATTTCCAAAACATCTCGTTATTTGAGTGTTATGTCCATATAAATAAAACATTCTAAGGTTATTTATTTTGTATTCAAACACACTTGCTCTCATGAAAAATTTGTTCATCAAGTGAATGAACCTTTTGTTGATCATACATGTAGACCAATGTTGGGTAGTTACTTAATTTGGTTAATTTGAATTGTCAATTTCAAATTTGAAATCAATTTTGATTGAATATAGTTATAGAATTGAAATCAAATTTGGGTCTAAAACCAAACCCCATGTTGGAACCAAAATTGAAATTGAGCTTGATTCTAGAATTAAAATTTCAAAAGACTAATCAACAATTTGAACTTAATTTTCAACAATAAAAATTTAAATAAATATAATATGATTAATGTAAATTTATTAGTATATTAATAAATTTAAATTATAAAATGAAAGTAATTTAGTATTATAATATTGACATTTCATATTAATTTACTTGTAATTTTGATTTTCAATACAAGCTAAAAGCTATTGTCTGGTTAAATTTAGTGTACCACTTGTTAGAGTTATGAACATTATGAAAATTAATCAATATAAAATCTAATAAAGAATGTATGGATTTGAAAATTATATTTTAATATTCATGTTTCATAACATAAATAATATATTATTTAGTAACATCATTGATCCTAAAAATGTAGTTGTTGATTCAAAAGACGCAACATAAATGCATTTGAGTGTGAATGATGCATTTTAAAATAACAACATGCATAAGGGAATTTCAAGTTTTCACAAAACCTTGGTGTGATACAAGTGAAAATGGGTTGAAAAACATATGATTTATAATTAACATCCAATTAATCTAACCAAAATATTACAATATTTAACTAAAATAAAATCAAAAATCAAAAATCAATCTTTGAACATGTTTCAATTACATGTAAAATGGGAAAGTTTATAATTATAAAAAAATTGTTGTGATTAATTTGCATGGTTTTTAAAGTCTTGCCAGTCCCAATTTGCACCCAATTTGTAAGCATTGGTGTATAGTTCACAAATTAGATCACTTCTTTTTCTTTTTTCCTTTTTTATTACAATATTTTATTTTATTTTTCTTCTTGTAAAGCTTTCATGACAACAAGTCATTCATCGTCCCATGCATTTAAATCAAATAATGACACACATTAAGAGAAAGTTACAACCCCTACAACATATTCATGAGACGTGTAAACACATGTGATTTGATATATTCATAATATTTTCAATGTTTCTTAAATACATTTGATTAATGTAGTACAAAGGAAGCTTCAACACATATTTGTAGAATAATTAATGAATTTTGAATATTGCATGTCAAGAATAAAATATTTTAAAAATATTCCAAAAGAGTATGTGTTTTCCTTCACAATTTATTTTTCTTTGAAAATTATAACATTTTTATACATAATATAACTCATGTATAAGATGTCAAGGTGCAATGTTCATAAATAAGATGTAAAAAATGACATATGTGTACAAGATGGATTATTTTCTTTTAATAGGTCATGTTTGCATAAGGGCCAAAAATCATTAAATGAATTAAAAAATACATACAAACCATTTGATTTCACTAAGTCATGTTTGTTTTATGGTAACATGTTCATTTTATATCCTTTTATACAATGTGAATAATAATTCTAAGGGTTCCCATAAGTTGCAAAGATATTTCAAATTCATATAACAAGAAATCAATAATTTTTATATTGTAATTTTAAAAAAATTATCATCAAGCAATGACATTTGTAATGAAAAAAATGTTGGTCATCTACCCATATAATCAATAATGTTCCAAATTGAAATTTTAATTAATGAATCTCCAAAAAAACTTAATTAAAATATCACAAATTTAATCCATCTTGAATACATGAAAGGATCATTTTAATTCAATAAAAGAGTCATGCAAAGGTTCAAGTTCTATATATTTATGATAGGAAAATTTGGATTGCCAAACATGTCATTATACCAATAGATGGTTAATGACCATTGATTTTGTCACAATTTTGCATAAAGTTATTTTAGTTTATTATTCATGTTATGTATGTAATCTTATAACAATGATCAAATGGCATGATGCATGTATGATGTTTTGTAGATATTCATATGTATTTTATTCAAATTTTTTGAAGATTTATTTCATAGGAAAACAAATTGTCGAATGTGAGATTCAAAGATAATATTATTTGCAAATATACCTCTTTGAAATGATTATTTGATCATTTAAAAAATATATTAAATTACATTTTCAAGTTATTTTATCGTGTACTTCATCTTGTTTCAATAATGTAACAAATATGTAAGTTTTAAAGTGTTTAAGTAAATTTATTTTATTTTTTGAAAGACAAATACCAAGAACATGTTTGTAAAGGTATGAATGCTTTATTATCATATGGCTTGTGTTATATAGTAATGATGTGATGCATAAATCTAAATCAAATTATCAAAACACATATCAAAATAAGTTTTAAACCAAAAGGAAAATTACAAAGGTAAAACATCAAGGAAAATATTACATCCTTCTTTTTTGGGTTCACCAAATCTTTCAATCCTTTCCTTTTCACACAATGCATACATAATGAGATGAACATCACTTGTTATGTAACACCTTAAGTGAATGTAAATCACAATGAAAGAGAAAAAATGTGTGCATGCCCAAACATAAAAAACTTATGACAAAAAATGCTCCATACAAAATCACAATTTATGTGATAAAAACACAATTTTAAACAATTTTAATATGTTAGTTCTAGGTCAACCTTCATTTTTGTTTTCTATTCGAAACATATAATTTTCATTGGATCATTAACAAATTCATAACATGCTTTCACATTTTTTCCCTCTTAACCTTTGAGCCTATAATTTTCACATAATATTTACATAATTACAAGAATCACACAAATTCATATTATTTATGATCTATTAAACAAATAAATAAATAAATAGAAGATTGAATCCCATGCATAGCATCAAGATGATTCCATCATGGTTCTTTTCACATGCTAAATATAAAAGCATTTCTCCATTTTCAACTTTTGCATTGACATATGCTCTTTTGTTAACAATATTTTGAACAATGTCAACATATTTACATAAAGCCTAATTAGACAACTAATGTTCATATGTCAATGCCATGTCATGTTAAAATAAATAATTTTTTAAAAAAAGATAATAATTATACAATGTAATGTGTAACGTGTAATAAATCTTTTTTATTTGCACCAAGACAAGGAAAAGACAAATTATTCAACTGCTTTTGAAGTGTGATGCTAATGATTCTTATATGAAGTTGAGATATGAAAGGACACAAAGACTTAAAAAAACATTGTTTCATTCCATTCAAGTGGTCCACGTCCATAATTGTTGGAGTGACAATCACTAATAGACTTTATACCGAGTTCACATAAACCAATTCCAATTATCATCATCACTAAAATTCCAAATTTTTTTTGTAAAGTTCACATCCCAAAACAAATTTGAATTTTGGTGAAATTTTGTAAAAAAAATAAAATGTTGTGTAAATGTTAATGCCTAACCTTGAATGCGTAAACATAAAATTAAGTAAATCCATTTTAAGTTGTGTAAAACTATGTAAGTGTAATTACATTTACCCAATGTGTAGATCAATACAAATATGTTAATCAATGTAAATAAGTGTAAATGTTTTTGAAAAAAATTCGTGGAAAAAATGTCAACATGAATAATATTCTAAACTTTAAAAAAAAATTCAAAGTGGCCCATTGCCATTAATAATAATAATAAATCTAAAAATACACCACAACTAATTAAACTAATTAATATCAAAGGGTAACACTACTACTTCACTACCTTATTCATAGTAGAAACTTCTATTTAGGGGACATTAAAAGAATTAGATTTTTTTGGTGAAGGGCTAATCAAAATGGAATAATACAAAAGAATAAAAATTAAATTGAGTTATTAAGACCAAAAAAAATTGAAATTTTTTGGGGATTTTTTTTTTTCTAGTGTAAATTCGACTAAAAATATTTAAAAATTTTGTTAAAAAGGAAAATAGTTTTAAAACTGGTAAAAATACCCTCCAAGAAACCGCCTACCTTCATGGATGGATGAAGTTCAGCGTTTCTCGCAAACGGCCACCGTAACAAGGAGTTTGTGACAAGAAGGGCGCGGCAAAGTACGCAGTGGCGGGCTGGCGGGCGCTCTGGAATTCCTCGTCTCCTTCTTCTTGCGCTCAATTCGCGCAAGATTTCTTACGTTTCCAGCTCCTACTTCGCGTGGCAGTCTAGTAGTTTTTGTGCAGTCCTTTTCTTTCTGTATCTGTGGATACCTTCAATTTGAGTTCGGGTTTTCTGTCGGAGTTTTGTGAATGTGTTTTATGTAATATTTTATGTTTTCGGGGAGCATGGAGCGATGGGCTAATGGTCTCGGCGCTGTTGAGAAATTCTCGGAGCCAAGGAGAGCACACTGTGAGCCGGTGGTTGCACAGCAGCATCATAGCGAAGAAGAAGTCGGAATTAACTGCAATGACATTGAACCCCAGAGATCATGCAAGTTGGATGCTGCAATTTTGCACGTACATCATCACACTTACCAACTTCCACCGCTTTGGATCCTGCATGGGGATATTGAATCACATTTTAGTCTAGGCAACTGCTTAGTTGCAAGATGGGAAGCAGGGGGGAACAAAAAACCTACTAGCCACAGATCAGAGATGCTGCCCTAAATTGGTTCGTTGCATGTTGCAGTTACAGCATTCTTTCTTGTTGATTGTCTGTTTGATTTGTGTCTTCTGAGATGTGCAATAAGTGGACAATTCCATGCAGGAAAGAAAGAAAGGGGGAAAAAGTCAGACTAAATTCTATGGTGCAATGCACTCACAGGTGATAGGGTTTTTGGGAGAGGCATTGGCTCGCATGACAGCCATACAAGCGATGGAAGAATACGGAGTATCACAGTATGCTTCTTCCATTCAGTTCATTAATAAATTGATCACTGCTGCTCGGTGAGCATCTGTTTTACCTTGTTCATTCCTGTTCTTTGCTTACATGTGCTTACTGGTGTGAGAGTTTTACAGTATGATGTTATGCCCCAAATGGATTCCATGATCAAGCTTTGACGTGTGTAGTTTTTGGCTTGGGGTTTGATCGTCACCGGACACAAAATGACTGTTTCCCATTCTATAGAATTGAATCGCCCATCTGCTCCTATGTACCTTTTTTCTGTTTGAGAATTAGATGCCAAGTATTCTTCCTCATCATTGTGAGAATTTAATTACATGGAAAATGGTTATCATCAGATAAGAAAGAACTGTTTCAGAGGGCACTACCCAAGCAGCTGCAATGTCAATCAAGTGTAGAAGCTGGAAGTAGATCTAAGAGCTGCTTAAATGGTGGTGCATCTCTAGGTCTCCAGTGCAACCATGTACAGTGGATGAATCCACACCTGATATCTGCTCTACCATCGAAGTCAGTACTGAGGAAACAGATGGGCAGTCTGTTGATGCAGGTTTTCCAGTTACTATCCATGTTGCTTTTACTATTCTCATTCTTGGCTTTTCCCAATCTCTCTCTTCTTAAGAACTGGAGATGATGTTTTAAGTCTGACCACTACAAAAAATGATAGCAATTTGTGCTGGTTCATCATAAATATAAGAAGACCTCTTGTAGAGCTTAGTTTACCACATGGAGCAAAGAGATAGAACACCTAAATGGTGGTATTCACAGTGACTGTGCTCCTTGTGTAGTTCATGAAGATGGACAACATCTAGCCTCCTTAACAAAGTCCCTTGATTGGATTTTGGCTGAGGCCAAGTTTTTGCGCACCAGCTCCACCAAGTCATTTGATCGACAGGTGCATTTTCCTTTGATAAAGAAATTTTCGTGCGTCTGTTTCAACTTTCAACCTCCTAGCCATACATTGGAGGCAGATTTCAGACAAAATCTGACAAAAGAGAAACTGGCAAACTAATACAGGTTTGTCTTTCTTGTTACATTTGAAGAAATAAAACTGAATTTAGAGTACAGCTGTTTACATCTGAGGAAACTGGGTGATCTCTGTCTGAGATCCAGATTAAAGTAGTGCAGATGTATCCCTGTATCATACCACCCCAGGAGCTCCATACCAGGAACTAAATCTTTTCTCAACTCCAAGGCCTGGTGATCAGAGGGGAGACCAATTTTTGGATGGAAGAGAGTACACTTAGACAAGAAAAGTCTCATGTGCAGACATTGTCACCTTACCTGGAGGTCCTCCATGGTCAACAGACCCAAGCCAAAGTTCAAAGCAAAGGCAACATTGCAAGAAATGCAGAGCTACTGAATAGGTCATGCAAAATGCAGCCAATGAAATCAAGTAACTAGAACACTGCATCCTTCTCAAATTTTCTCTAAAGTCTTTCTTTCTGCTGCAGTTGCTATAATCTGCAGTGTGATTGAACCATTTTCAACAGTTGCAATATGTGGTGGTTAGCAGCTCTCATAGTAACAGCTTGGTATGCATTATACATTCTATGAATGGTGACCCCATCATCATTCATTTATGTTCTGTGTGCATATTGTGATATGCATTGTAGTGAAGAATATTAGAATGCATTTATGCTTTGGTCATCCAAGTGATCTCAACTTTCAGTCTCTGAGAAGGTTTCATAACTGGCAGATGTGAGGGGTGTGCAAAATTTGCCATGTGATCAGTTGGAGCTAACTCTACTTTCTTCCTTGAATGTCACCATCCCAGAGGTTAGGCATGGGGAAGACATGTGCTCCAAACAGTCAGCCAGGCTACCGATAGTGTGGAATGCAACTGTACCAAATCAGTGGAGGCCTGGGGAGTCCCCATCACAGCCTCGAGGTCAAGAATCTGGAGCACCTGAAAACTGCACACAAGCAAAGGAGACATTGAGGTTTCCAGTCTCATTTCAAAAGTTGTTGACCTGGTTTCATGCCAGAGAAAAGGTTACATTCAAGAGAGTTCCTAATGTTGCACTTCAAGAGAGCACATCCATGGCCATAGAGAATGCACTCTTGGTGGATCAAGGCTGCATTCAAGAAATGGAGAAGGAAAAATTCTTAGCCTGCTTGTGGCATGTGGGTAGCAGACCTGCTGATGCAGTTTCAAAGGTACAACTCCAAGCCATGCTACCTCCTGAAACTTCAAGTATTACATTTCGGACTTCACACATGAGATATTGCTTCTTTGGCTTCAGAATAGTCCTAAAAAATCCAGGAGAGAGCATGTGTGGAGTCAATATTGGGGTTCTTAGGATGGGTGATGACTCAGGACCAATTTCATATATACCTTTCCTAAATATTTGTTCTTGAAAGGCAATTTGAACCTTAGCAAAGAGTGTGCAGACCATGCAAGCAATCACTTCTTGAAAGTGAGTTTACAGATGTGGCCTGCTTGATTAATCATACAGGCTACATGTTAGATGGAAATGGATGTGTAACAGGAAGTGCCAAAAGGCCTTGACACCATCCCTTCATCAATACTTACATACTCCAGCAATTATCCTTGTAAATGTTCTGTGTATGTGTAGTTGTCACAGCAACTCGAGATTAGTAAGCACTCCACAAAGAGCTGGACATTTGTGGCCCCTTTGGTCATGGAAAGTGGAATTGGATAATATGAAAAGGTCTTCAGTGCTATGCCGTTTATGCATTATTATCATGCTTCAGCCAGTCATGAACTTTGGTTCCATGTTGCAGGCCTAAGTGGACCTTATGGTGTGTGAACTGCATTTCAGAAGAAAGAGACAGCACACAACATTGAATGCCTGCAGAGGCTTCTGAAAGTACTGGCACAGTACACAGACAGTTCACACATGAGGTCTCTTCTTCGAGTGGCGCCTGGTAAGGTAGTCCTTGTAACGCATCTAGAGGAAACCTCATTCTCCAATTTACTCACAGAGCAAGTGGCAAATGAATTGGCATGGGTACATATCACAGAACCATATGTACTACAGTGATGACAACTGAGTTGAAGAACATGCTTTTCTTTGCTGAGGAAGTTTCAAATTTGGTGTTTGATGCAGAAGGTATGATTGTGAAACATCGAGATGCTTGTATGCAGGCCTTTCTCTCTCCACACAAGTACCAACATGAAGTTCAGGTTTGCAATGTATGGATTCAGACATTGGCCATGGCAAGTTTTTTGGTTCCTGCAAGTCTAAATCCATTTGACTGGAAAAGCTGATAATGTTAGTTCCTGGGACTGCAAGAGCAACTTGTGAAAGGGCTGTCTCTGTCAGGTGTTATGTAGGACGAGCAGATTTGAGATGAGAGGTGTTGACAAATATTTTGATCAGCACTGTGCTGATTCTTGGCTCTCCGATGATTGTTGGTCAGTTGAAGGTTCAACAACCTGAACTTACCTTCTCTGAACCTTGACTTGGATATATAGGCCATGGAGGGCTGGTTGTGTGTATGTGTGTTATTTTACCCCATCTCTTGGGACATTATTGTCTTCATTCACCAGATCACCTTTGATCAGTTCCACCGACAAGCTGTGAATTTAGAAGACAACATTGAGTACTTCGTTCTGTTCCATAAACAAGCTGTGAATCTAGAAGGCAAAATGTTAGTCAAGTTTCTTAACTATATACACTGTACCTGATTGTAGGGCCAGGTATGCCAGAAATTGGTCCATCTGAATTGCAGATACAAGTTACACCAAACTCAAAACCAGAGGTGGGTCTCCATTGAATATGATGAAATCTCTGATTTTTTACACTTCACTAATTACAAGCAGATTGAAATTCACATCTGGCAGTTGGTTTGCATGATGGCAAAGGTGAACATCACATAATCATTCAGTGGTTCTTTTAAAGGTCTTTGATGTTGTGTATGTGTTAATGAATTTTTCTTTAAGATGGCCACTGGTCTAGTTATCCTCACACAAAATGATGTATCCAACATAATCAATATATCATCTGTTGGATTGACAAAATCAAACTAGGCATTTCTTGGTACTAATGTTCCAGGGAACTTATGACAAGATGTACAGCAATTTTTGGCCTTAGCAAAGTTGATGCACACAGTTCGGGCAACACTTTTCCAGTGCCATTTTGAGGCTGTGGCTGCACAGTGTCTTCTTCCTCACCCATGTACCAGGTATCTGCTGAGCCATACATGCACAATTTCAGTTATAGTTATGTCTATTCATTATTCATACACCTTTATTTTAATATCTTATCACTCCAAATGCAGGATAAGTCTATGCAGCAGCTTCTTGGAACTCTTTCAGTGCCGGTTGGCACATGCTATATTGTGCAAGGAAGGGAGAGCCCTCTTTGTCTTATCACAGCGAATTGAAGTTGCAATAGACAGAAGGATTTAGCACCAATGTCACCATCCAATTGTCCCACTAGGAAATATTGATGATGGGAGATTGTTGTTCAGACAACACCCCTTCAAGCGACTTCCAGTTGGTTGTTTGCTATATTCAACTTCTGCAACCTCTTTAGAAGCATCCTTGAACCTGATGAAAAGTTCATAAATTTGAGATTCTAAATCAAACCCTTAATGAGCTCCAGGGACAGCCATTTTGATATTGAACCTGGATGTCATTTCCATGAATCTGCAATGTAACATTTGTAACACACATTGAGAGCTAGCACTGATGTGGTTACCTATCATCACTATTCAGAAGTTATAAAACTACCAGGTGAGCGTTGCATTATGAAGAGAGGCACAAACAGCCACAACCTATGGTCTTATGTGCCCTCCAAGATTGTACCATTATGGAACAGGTCATGAGTCATGTTCATGTATAGTACAGGGGCCAAGTGGCTGTTCCCACCATATCAAGGGATTCTCAACAAGTCCATCACAGCAGTATTTTACCCATCCATGTCAAAGGATGGACCTCAGGTTCAATGCTTTCCACAGTTTTGCATACTGAATCAGCACAATGAGATGTCATACCAGCACAACCCACATCTGACTGGTTATGGTCTGTGGATTCCTGTGCACCCATGCTGGTTGGCAGGGAATGCTCACAACAACCCATTTGGGACACCGATGTGATAGAGAAAAACTAATCATTAAGGTCCCAAACTCAGTGAAGATTTTGCTCATTCTGCTCTTGATTTAAGTACAGTTTTCTGTTGTGTTCTCGTCTCTCCTTTGCTGTCATGTGACTGCGCCGTCTCTCCTTCCCTTTGATATCCCCACGTTCTTCTCCCTCATCCACATCTTGTGTGTCCATCCATACGCTCAAATTGAAAGGATTCACCAGAAAATCCGCAGTGTCAGCATGCCCCTACAGAGTATAAATCCAACCCCACCTTTTTGTTAATCTGCAGATTCCATAGTAGACTTAAACCTTTCTCAAGATTTTTTCCCAGCATGTTCAACAAACACCAGGATGACCTTTTAGAATGAATGGCTGCCACATGAAGCAAAGTAAAATCAAGGTTAGCATATCTTGTTTCTAATTACAAACCTCTGGATTTTCCTTTCCCTCTGAAAGCTCCCATCTCTTGTCCCCGCCAAACCCATTGGCTGGTAGCTTCCGAAAACCCTGTCGGTCCACATGATTACCTCGTGTTACCAAGTGCCTTGGCTCATCCCAAGACTCAGATGATTGTCTCTCTTGTCCGGTGAGCACTGGGACAGCCCCATCATCATCTTTGGTGTTGTCTCTCTGCATGTCTCCAGGAAATTGTCCTTCTGCAATCACCAGTGTAGCTGGTCAGTGGAGTCAATAGAACACAAACACAGGCAGGACTCATTCCCCTTAATCATTTACTTTGAGGTGCTTCAGTTTGCAGTTCCATGTGCATCAAGGGCATGATACTCAGCTTAGAATTCTATGGCACCCATGTAAAGCCAAAGACAATAATGCTAATTCAAGCAAGAGCTGACTTTTAGAATAGGTTGGTGTCATATTCAAGAGAACTTTTATTGCAGCTGCTAAGCGAACCTTTATAAAAATGTGGGCATGGATGGCATTGCATACAAACTCAACAATGAGTATGGCATGAATTCAAATATGAGTAATCATACCTTTGGCCTGTAATGGCAACCTGGACATTGGAATTTCATCTCCAATATCATAAATTGATTTCCAATCTTCATCATTCTGCAAGGCTTTTCGTAGAAGCGGGTGGTTGGGGTAATCTCTTTGCAGACTGCCAATAAACTAGGTCAGCCATGTGCACAAAGTAGAAACTCAATCTGGGATTACCCAGAGCAGGAATGTAAACAACCATATAAGGTAAATTAACATTGAAAGCACCTAGCATTCAGAAGCAGGGGTAAAAAATGGTCAAAGTTTTCCAACATTCCAATTGGGTCCCGCAGTGCTCTAGTGTACCAAATGTCTGATGTTGACAGACTCTACTGACAAGCAGATGCTCCAAACGAATGTGCTTCATTCAAGGACAGTATCCAGTAGGAGAATACATCTTACATGGCAATTAGCTCCCCACGAACAGGACTTTCTTGAAGTGACAAAAAGTCCTTCATGCAGGCCTGCTCTGCACGCTGGCGCCCAATTTCCACACCCACAAATGATGCCACTGCCATCCATCCAGCTTAGTTTTACTTACTGTTGAAGCTGACCAGTAGGATAGTCTGGCTACAAACAGTATGCATTGACAATCAAGGCAGTGAGACTTAGCAGCATGGAATCAAATAAAAATAGTCTATAACTTTACAAGAAATTCTCCCGAGCACTTTATCTTCACTTGAGGTAAACAAAGGTAACTTTTGCAAAAACAACTGCAGTGTGGGCCTGCAACCATGTTTAAGTTAGTCATGAAATGGCAGGAGCTGCAGGATCTGCATAACCAAATTACACTCTATTTTAAAAAAAAGAAAAAATGGAGAATTTGCATCAAGAGGCTCATTGGTACCTGCTGTTAAGAAGACTCGATTGAAAAACTTGAGGCGGTAACTCACTGGACAAGTAAAAGAAGGTGCCCATGTTAGTTCAAATTACAAAAACAGATGGCCACCAGAGGTGCCGATTGCATAGAATCAAGAACTTCCAAGTTATGGAGACCATTATAGACCTGCAGACTCATAAAACTTTGCATTCACAACAAACCATGTTTACATGAGGTCTGGCATCCCAGATGTCTAATTAACTACACAATATTTTTTCCTTTCACCTAAGACAATTTCTTGCTCGATCGTTCATTTACAAAATCTCTTGTACTCAGTGAATGAATAGTTAAAACACTTGGGAGCCAGTGATGGTGCACCAAGGAATCCAAGCAGACCTGTCCATGCAACAGCGCTGGAGAAGAAGGCAGCCTTTGCATAGCTTACCAACATTTCATGTCTACACTTCATCAGCATTTCCAACTCTTGTTTTGAGGGAGTATACTGCCACCCCCCCCCCACACCATAGATGCCCAATCATACCAACTAGCTCATAAGCAGTAATTGATCTCTACAAAAAAAATTCAAATTTGTAAGAAACTGTGTGAGTTCAGTATCCTTTCAAATTAAGAGAGTGGTGAAAATGCACCACCACAGCTAGAAACATAAGGCATATGAAGTAAGCAACCCCAGAGTTTTGCCGCCCAACTCGCTGCAGCTCACAGATCAAAGCCCTAACCCTAAAGCCAAAGCCATGCAAGGGATTTCCATCAGGCACTACCCTCTATTAGTGTGTGCCCAATTTCTTCAAGCTATCTATCTCGCTCACGTTTCCTCGTCCCCGCTCAAATCTCCTGGTGAAAAAATGTTGAAATAGAGCAGCAGAAAGGGGGGACGTGGGGGAAAAACCCTAAACAGAAAGAAACCTTGGTGAGCCGTATGCGCAAGGCCAGCTGAGACAGAGGAGGCCAATTCTTCCCTCCCCATTCCGCCTCCGCCTCCTCCTGCATTTCGGCCACACTCCACTTTCAGTTCCGCGGCACGAGTCACATGATAAAACGCAATCACTGTAGCAAAACACAGAGCACCCAACGACAACAGTCGAGAGAAACAAATGAGCAATTCCTGAAAGGAGGAGAAGAGACAAAGGACGCCAAACCCTAAACAGACAGATAAACTAGCTAGGGTAGAATCTGACCTTAAACCCTAAACCCTACCCATCCACCCCCTTTCATTGCTTCTACATGAGGGGGAGGATTCTTACACTTAGTAGGAAGGGGTCTTATGCCTATTCATAGGTGTAAGATCCCTCCCACTTTTCAAAGGGTAGGGATAATATCCCTCCCACACAATGGGGCCCCATTGCAAGAATGAGATGTTGCAATAAGAAATTGAACCCTCCTCACATTCACAATTGCAAACTAATTAAGGGCTTTAGTCACCTCGTCACACCTTCATGTTGTAATAATAAAGATTGTTCATGCAAAATTATAAACTCAATTTCATTTCAAATCTTCTTGCATATCCAAATTTTGAAATGTATTTTTTAAAATGCTTTGTTCAAAATAAAACCTCTTTTTTTTAAATATGAGCTTTTGATGCACCTAAACATATTTCTCAAATGATATCAATAATATTTATTTTTTTTGATATTGGTTGTGATAATGGAATGCAAAAGCTCAAAACATGCTCCCCCAAACCCTAACCATTATGGGAAAAAAAACCATTCAATACAGTAAATGTTTAGGCACCACATAAAATAGGCCTAATTCTCAAATTTTCAACATTCAAATATAGTAAAATTTTAAAATTTTGATATTTTAAAAAATCAATCAATAATGATATCAATAGTGTATATATTTTTTATATTGGTTGTGATAATGGAATGCAAGAGCCCAAAACATGCTCCCCCAAACCCTAACCATTATGGGAAAAAAAACCATTCAATACAGTAAATGTTTAGGCACCACATAAATTGGCCTAATTCTCAAATTTTCAACATTCAAATATAGTAAAATTTTAAAATTTTGATATTTTAAAAAATCAATCAAAAAATAATTATTATTAATTAAAAAAATATTATGACAATGCAATCTCAAAAAACTCACACGAACTCACAAGTCTCACCACAACCCAAATTCTCTAAACATCTATGACTCTCTTTACAATATATCTCGTCATTCATCATGAGAATGACTTTTTATTGGGTCTTTTCAAAATCGTCACAAAAGGGATTCTCAAAGTTCCCAAGTTTTGATTCCCACAATTTTGGTATATAATTTATTGGGTCATGCCCCTATGGGGGCAAGGATTATCGCATTGGATCCAACTTTTGGAAGTTTTACCTTATTAAAACCAGTTTCACATTGGGTGAACCAGTTTCTTTGGTGAAAGTGTTTAGATTGTTTAGATTGGAACATATTGTTTTGGTGTTTAGAGTGTGGACAGAAGAGGTAGATGTACAACATCTTATCTATTGGTGGGGCCAACGTGTTTGTGATGCCTTGTTTATTAGGTGAAGTTTCACAACTTGGCAAAAAAAATTCAAAAAGTTTTGAAAAATGAAAATTTTGTGATTTTTGGGTTTTTTGGGTCATTTTTTGAAGTAAAAATAATTAAATTAGCCACATCTAGACCTAGGCACTTCCTAGGTCGCCACTTGTAACCACTTGAGAAATCTCCATTTAATATTAATTAGTGTTAGGGATCCTCCTTAGTTGACTCCCTAGGGGACTTAGTTAAAGAATTTTTAAAAAACAAAACCATGAATACAACTTTTTCAAAACATATATAAATGAGAAATTTTAATGTGTAAAGTTTTATCATGTAAACCTTGAAAAAAAGTTTTCAATATTGCATTAAATTTTTAAATTGAGCATTGTGTGATCCTAGCCAAAATGGTGTTTATGATTGAATAGGATTCAAATTCCTCCTTGCCATTGTAATTTTTCAATTGATTATAATTTGTAATTGATGACTTTTTTTTTGTTATTGCAAAGACACCAAAATATAATTCTTATTAAGATATTTCCAACAAAATTTGATTATCAAAGCTTGTCCCAAAGTGAGAATGATGATGCATGTGAAAGTCATTGGAGGTGGAGTAGGTATTGTCCATTTGTCAAATTTCGATTTCTTGATTATAAATGACAACATGCATCAATTGTACATTGCAACCAATGTTGTGCACAAGGTTTAGGGTTTAAGGTTTAAGGTTTTGAGATCCAAGTGTTAGAACCATAGGTTTTGAATCCAAGTATTTAGAACCTAACTCAATGAGATCTAGAAATAAAAAAGTCAATGAAAACCCTTACCTATTGAACCGTTGATCATGGTAGAATCATGGTAAAACTTGAAACCTTCTATTAGTCCATTTTCAATGGACAAAACATTTGAGGACCTCCTTGATTTGAATGTTTCATACATGTTCGAGTATCAGGTTTTAGGGTTCCATGACCTTCTAAAATACCTTCACAACATTTCCTTGCGACATTGTGCAACATCTTTTTTGCATTTTTTTGGATTGATACAAATGTTGCTTTGTAACATCTTGCAACATTTTTTTCGCATTTTTTTAGATTGTTGTAAAGGCTTTTGCATTCCCTTGCTTGAAGAAATCTTCATCTTCCATGTGTGGACAAATAGATTTTCATCAATGTAAGATTTTTCCTCCTTGTTTCACATTTTTTTAAAATTTTGATTGTATTTTTCAAAGAACATATGATGATATGTGTGTGTGGTAACCACGTCATGACATCATGTGATAATTTTTTTGCATATTTTGCATTGTTGTTGAAAGTTTTGTGTTTACTTATGTGTGTGACATCTTTGCATTTTTTTGGATTGCCATATTGGGTTTTGCGTTCACTTGTGTGTGTGTGAAACTTCTTTTTCACATTTTTCCAAATTGTGGCAAAGGGTTTTGCAATTGCTTGTGTGTGTGTGTGTGTGTGTGTGTGGGGGGGGGGGGGGGGGGGGGGGGGGGG
>Ga0116229_10000345_pt1 | contig 58264 bp, 44 predicted proteins | sample S1TSphgellanicum_3_FD_87313 | JGI IMG/M metagenome (GOLD analysis project Ga0116229, IMG submission 87313) | Host-associated microbial communities from peat moss isolated from Minnesota, USA - S1T2_Fc - Sphagnum magellanicum MG | ecosystem: Host-associated > Plants > Peat moss > Unclassified...
TAGGCAGTTCAAGAATTGTACAGAGAGGAAGTAGAGACAGGAAGGAAAGGAACAGAGAAGAGGAGAGAGACCTTGGAGAATGAGCAGGAGCTTAGGAGAGTGCTAGTTACTGATTTTTCTTCCACTGCGTTGGTGACTAGAGAATGGCTAGTTCCTGAGTATGGTGAGAGTCAGATCGTGAGTGAGGATCGAAGTTGTAGACCAGGAAGGCTTGGGAAATGCATAGGATAGGCAGCTCAAGTGGTTTGCTTTTGGGGGAAGCTCGGTCGTAGACAGAATAGTTGTCAGACCACTTGATCAACGTTCTGCGAAAGTGGATGCTTGTGTTGGCGAGGACCTTATGTGAAATCTGAATTATGAATTTTTATCCTGGAAGTTCTGAATAGGAAGTGTGTCTGCAGAGGTTCGGGCGAGTTTGTTGTGCTCCAATAATGAATCTCTCGTTTGATCTGGATCAGTGATGTTTGTTAATGCTGTTCCTTTGATGTGTGTGTACCTGATGTTCATTCTGTCAGAAGCAAGCAGAGCTAGAAGGGTCTGGTTGTTGGTTGGTCCCTCTCTTTTTGGTGATAGGTAGGTCTTACCTACCTACCTAGGTACATAAGTAAGTAGAAAGGTAAATTGGTAGATGAACAAAAAAGTAGCCATGTAAATATTTTTATTTTATTTTATGTTTTGCCTTTAAGGTTAAGCTTTTTCAATTCATCCCAAATTAAAACATGTATTAGTATTATTTTAATTAGACTAATCAATTCATATTAAGGTTAATAATTTAATCAGATTAATTAGTTCATAATAAATAAGCAAAGAAAATATTAATTAATTATCCATTTATTGAAACACTAAAAATTAAATATGAATTTGGGTAGAAAACATAGTTATCAAATAATTAATTATTTGAATAAATCAACAAATCAATTGTTTGAATTATATTGATTAGTTCATATTAATTATAATTAATTAATTAATTTGAAATAATGAATAAGTTATTGAAAAAAATAATTATTAAATATTAAAGATAAATATGAATTTGTTTAGTTATTAACTTATTAACAATTGAATAACATTCACAAAATAGTGGAAAAATAATATTACTATAATTAGCAATATAGTGATGTTAATATAGTCACACATCTAGGTGCATGTGTCATATTTAATGGGTGGTGGAAATGCATACATGTGGCATGACCATATGTGTTGATGTTATACATTAGTTGTAACATAGTTGTTGATTGGGTACTACATTTACATCAATTGAAATGTAGTTATCACACAATTAAAATGCAACTCACAAAAAAGTCAAATATGATTTTCTACATCCATATGTACAATGTGTTAATTACATTATATAGTTGTCTCATTTGAAAAAAAGTTACAAGTAGAATACAACTCCTTGATTTTCTAACGTGGCATTTTACTTATTAATTGCCTATATTTTCATGCTTTAGTTTTAATGTATATTAGTTGTTTTGGAGTTTTAATTGCAAGGCAATGTGGTTTCAATGAAGAAGATTTCTCATAATGAGTTGGGAAATGGGAAAAGGTCAAGAAACTTGAGATTCAATCATTGAGCCATGTGGGACAAATTGATGTTAACAAAATAGTGTTATGGAGCAAAAGAAAATGTATATTAAGTCTAGCTGATTATTGCCTTGAACCTTATTGGGAGCACAATGAATAGTAGGACTTTGACTTGTTGAGACATACTACAAAAGGAGAGTTTGAGAGGAGATACAATTTGATAGGAGGTAGAGATGAGCGATAGGACTTTGGTTGTTAACATTGGGTGAAGTTATAAAATGCATTAACAATGATTATGGGGTTTAAGATTTCAAGTGGCCCAAATAACATTTTAAAAACATATCTTTGACCAAACTTTTAGATCACTATCAATGGATTATAACATTTATGTGGTGGTGTATTTAATATAGATTGTTGATTGTTTGGTGTAAGAAAAATTGATTTACATCCATTAGATGTGTTATGTCATTTATTAATGTATAACTTTTTGAATGGTGGAAAAACCCTATAAATTTATGAAGCATGGTGTTTTGAGAATATAAAAAAGGACCATGTGTTTTACTGATTACTATGACAACATAATACTTTGAGCATTTAGTTGAAAACAAATGACCATTTTTGGTGTCATGATTGATAGTTTTATTTTTTTAGCCGCTTGGTTTTTTAAACTACTTACAAATTTGATATTCATTCCTTGCATTCATGAGTTTCTTGAAGATACTAGGATGAAACTTAAAGTTGTCAAAAAAATTTAAATGTGTTAGGGATGTCCATAAACCACATCTACTTTTATTTGTCACTTGAGGCCTAACTTGCATTTTGTTATCATCAATCAAGGCAAATTATGATCAATGGTTGGATCTTTTGCATTGAAACTTTCAGAAATTCAACATCATGTGCATTACTTTTTTGAACACTCAAAAATATTAACGACCCTTCAATGTTGGAAATTACAATAATGTAGTTCACAAAATACTAATGTTTTTTCATTATTGAAAATATATAGGTTAGATCCTTCCTTCCAAAATGTTGATTCCATCTACACAAAAGTGAATTGGCCAAAAATTTAACTCCAATTATTTGACACACATTATTAAAGAAGACACCAACATATTAGAAAATTTAGTCAAGAATTTCCCCATAGTTTTTCATTGGAATGACCAACCTAAAGCATAATTTAATCATCACAATGAGAATAGAGGTACTCATAAAATAATCCTCATTTTGGGCATTTGTTATGATGTGTAATGTCGTGACGTTCGATGTCGTAAAGGTGTAAATCCATAGTAAACTCTACTGAACAAAAAGACTAAAACCAATCAAAGGTAGAAACTAATCAACCAAAAAGAGATGCATGCACATATATATACAATGCATAAAAGGAGGCTGAGATGAAATTATCATGTATCATTAAATTGAATTGAAAAGAAGGAAAGAAAATGTAGTGTATGTAAATGGTGGTTGTGTAATAGTCACCATGAGCATCTAGAAATCTAGTTTGACTATGGAGGAAACTTTCCCTGACAAAGGAATTCTAAAGAAATTAACAAGAAAAGGGAAAAGCTTGGCTTTTTATATAGTCATCAACAAAGTTGAAACCCTAAACAAGCCATAACCCTAAAACACATAATAGCGTACAGTAATTTAAGAACGTACATTAACCTTAAAGGCATGATTAGCATGCCCATAACCGGTCGTCATGCATGAAGCCATGCATACGGGCATGATAGTTGTCATGATGTGTAGTGTCCTGACGTTCGGTGTTGTAAGGGTGTAATTCCATAGTAAACTTTACTAAACAAAAAGGCTAAAACCAGTCAAAGGTAGAAATCAATCAACCAAAAAAAATGCGCGCACATATATACAATGCACAAGAAGAAGCTGAGATGAAATTCTCATGTATCCCCCCCAGACGTGAGTTGGGAAAAGCATGGCATGGTATGAATAGAAATCAAGGTGTTGCAAGAGAACATGATGAATAATACCAAATGTTGACGGAAATTTAAGTGAGCTCCAACTTGAGGCATAATAGATGGTATCCACCATTACAATTATCGCAAAACAACATCTAATCAGCATCATCTATCCTCTGACATACCTGACATGGATAGTCAAGTGGAGGAATCCAAGTTGACGTGATGATGGTAGGATCCAAGTTCAATAGGTGGCAAGGCGCACAAATTTTGGAGTGATCTCGAATTGTGTGTCCGTCTGTTCCTTGCAACTCCAACACACCTAAAGGCTTGATCACCTTAATCCTCAAGATAGTGCAATTGGAAGAAGTGTTTAGAGTATCATTAGGTTGCCATTAAAGATACACAAAATCACTAACACCAAATTGTCTCACCTTAAGTTTGTAACTACCACCTCGTGTGTGTGCATACCATAAGGTGTTTCGATGTTCTACAATGGACAAGTTTTCCATGGCCATGGGCATAACCCTCCTAAATAGAGCAGCCCTTTCTACGATGACCCTAGCCCAAGTGGTTGGGGAGTTCAAGTCCATAACTTGGTCCATTTGAACAACAATGGAAGAGGGTGGAATGGGAAGTTTCCCAAAAAGTAAAAAGTAAGGAGTGAAATGAAACAAAGAGGTGTGTTTAAACATCCTATAACCCATGGTGATGTAAGGTAGGGGTGGGTCCCAATCCTCTTTGTTCCCAGTGAAGCAAATCTTCCGAAGTCCTTTCTTGCATGTTTGAACCATCCTTTCTTCAAGGCCATCAGCTTGGGGATGATCCCTTGAAGTCCGACGATGGTCAATGAGAGCATGATCAAGTAGGTCTTGGAATTCTCCTCTAAATTCTGATCCTTGATTAGTAAGGCACTCAGCATAAGCCCCAAACCTACTTAGGACCTGTTGTAAGAAAGCATGGCTAGTGTTGTGTGATGACTTATTTGACAACGTAACAAGCTTGACCCATTTTGAAAAATGTCATAATCATGATGTAGGCATTACCCCTGGAAGTTTGTGGTAATTTTCCAACTAAATCACATGACCAACAATAAAACATGCCTTAAATAGGGAGTGGAGAAAACATGAGCTGTCGAGAGGAAGTTTTCACTCAATCACATTGTTCACACCTAACAATGACATCTCGGACTTGAACATACATACCTCTCCAATGGTAATGAGGAACGAAAAGGCTATAAGTATGTTTAACTCCAAAGTATCCAAGCTCTGAGTGTACCTTTTAAATAAGACCGGGCTGTTCATGTGGTGGAGGAACCACTCTGTTACCCTATGGTAAACATCAGATGAAGTGATTATCCCTCCGTGAATAGCGTTTGGACCACTGTTGTATGTGATCCCAATGATTTGATGTAACTTGGGGAGGGTATTCCCCATGCTAAAGAAACCTCAGAGTGTCCAAGTCCTCCCATATATCCACAATGGGGTGCTCAACCATGTTACATTGCAGTAGTGCAAGATAACTAGATGCATAAGATACATGTATTGTTAGAATTTGGTCGAAGTCTTGTCTAGCTTTTGGAAAATTTTCAAAGGTAGGGAAGGGTCTCCGTGACATGGTATCTGCGTTCTAATGTGTAATACCAAGTCAGTGAATAACCTTGAACTCATACTCCTAAAATATAAACGCCCAATGAGCTAACTTACTAATAAGCTTATCATTGGTCATCAACCACTCAATAAGTTGGTGGTCTGTATACAAAATGAACTTGGTGCCATAAAGATAAGGCCTGAAATTTATGACGGCTCATACAATAACAAAACACTCCCCTTCGTATGAAGAGTAGTTGCTCTCAACCTTGTTGTTGCTTTGAGATGCAAAGGCGATAACATATTTTTTGCCTTCCACATCAAGTTGGCCAATAATAGCACCAATACCAAAAGCACTCCAGTTATTGTGTAGAATAATAACCTTGTTAAAATCAAGTCTTCTTAGAATGGGGAACTCTGAAGCTTTTCCTTAAGTGTGTTGAAAGTTTTTTGAGCCTCTTCACTCCATGTCCAAGCAACATCCTTCTTTAACAATGCATAAAGAGAATGAGCAACAATACTGAAGTCTTAGACATCAATCCTATAGTAATTACAAAGTCTAATGAAGCTCCTCAAAATGTGAACATTAGTAGGATTGGGCATCTCCAAAATGGCTACTACTTTGGCCCAATGAGCCATGATACCATTTGACAAAATTCTGTGTCCAAGGTAGACTACTGAAGTGACAACAAACTCACACTTTTTAGGATGGATTTTCATATTAACTTCATGGAGCCTCATGAATAACTCTTCAAGATGAGCCAAGTGTTGCAGGAGTCCCTTGCTATGCACTAGGACGTCATCCATGTAGCACTTCAAGAAATCTGCCCCTACGAGAACTTAGTCCATAGTTCATTAAAAGAAAATAAGTGCATTCTTTAATCCAAAAAACATCACAGCCATTCCCACAACTTGTTACTTCCATGGAATGTCATTTTCTTGCGATCTTTTGTAGTAGGCACAATTTGGTTGAAGCCTTGCTTCAGATCCATAATTATGAAAATGTTTGAGTCTCCAATGTTATCAAACAATTCTTCATGAATGGGCATGGGGTACTTGTCTTAAGGTGTAACTAGGTTCAAAGGCCTATAATCCTCGCACATCCTTTTCTTAGTCCATAATCTAGCTGAATCCATCTTTGGTAGCATTACTGTAGTAGTTGTGAAATCAGAACTTGATGGCTAAATGAGACCAGCCTCATGGAGTTCTTTGCATCTTTCATCTACCAATTTCCACTCATGTTTACTCAACCTATGCCTCTTTCGATAGATGGGCATTTCATCTATAAGGTCTATAAAAAACTACATGGTCTTACACCTACCTAAGTCTTTCATTGAGAATGCGAACACATTTTCATACTTAATTAGCAAGTTTGTGATGTGGTCTCTCTTTTTCTTGGTGGGCTGGTTCCCCATAACGAAAGGGTAGTTGGAAACGCATGGAATGGAGTTGGAAAGTGTGTTTGAAGAACGTGATGTATTTGGTTCTCCACTATCTAACTACATAGATTCGTAAAAGGTTGTAACTGTTTCTCTAAAAATTGATTTACCTTTAGGTGTATCATAAATAACTTGAGTCAAATTACATGGTACCTCCTCCCCCCCAACATTAAAAGTGAAATGTAGAATGTTGAAGATAAGCAAGTGTACTTGGTTGGGGTGCCATGTAGTCGCATCGCTAGAATTGCAAGTTGATTGAATTAGTGCTGGTGTTGTGTACATTTGAAAAAGTACACAAGTTATCAACAACCATGTAAGGGAGTTTAGGTCCATGCTTCTCCCTAGTAGATCGTTATGCTCCAATTTAGTCACTTTAGTGTGATTAGTAGTGCCAATTTAGAACCCCATAGCCCTTTCTCTTTCTTATGGGCTTGGTTCATTTCAAGTGGCTAAAGCATGACAATACACCAAGCTTGGTCCATCTCCCTAAAAGGCGTGTGCTCTTGGGAAGGAGACAAAGGTGGGAAAAACACCTCTTGGTTTTCCTATTGTGTTTGCAAGAAACCAAGGAGTTTCTCTTGCCTTGTAACTAGTTAGTAGGAGCTCTGATCATCCAATATGTGAGAAACCTATAGGTTGGGGTCTTTGACGGTGTATCTTAGAGCTAACTACAGAACTAAGAGTGAGGCAAGGTTGGTCCACTAGTTACGCAACCGGTGCAGATAGGAACCGCATTGGGCCACATCCAATAAGAGCGGCTCTCCAAGGTAATGTTTTACCAACGTGTACTATTCCTAGACTTTCTCCGTTTGGTCAAGTTAAGAAGGGGTGTTCTCAATTACATAACCAAACATAAGAGAAATGGATTGAGCCCAGGTGATCAATTGTATTATGTCCGTGAAGAGACCAGATCTTCTATCACTCAAGCCTTTTCCAAATCTAGCCGTTGAAAATCCTTGACACTCCCAACCTGAAATGATGAGGTCCACAGGGCCAAGTAATTTCATGTGTTTCTTCTGAATTAGTTGTATGTTATAGTGCAAGAAAGTGAAACTGGCCTTCCATGCGGTGATTACAAATTGTTGTGGAAATTTGGCTATGAGCTCCATCATTCTCGATGCCACCACTTGCCTTGCAATAGGATCAATGTCTACGTAGAAATACTTTTGAACCACCATTCTTGATTGTAGTAGGGCTTTGAGACCTATACCAATACCACCAAAGAACTCTAGTAATGTAATCCTCTCCATAGACGGTGCCTAGGTGATTAGCTAACAAAGTATTGGCTTAATCGATTCGCCATGGCTCTCCATGTTCTCAAAACTAGATAGAGTTTTAACCAAGGGCTTGTGAGCTGCTTTGAACCTTTGCAAAACCTCTAGTCCATGTTGAATGTCAGAGGAACCACCTTTAAGCTTTCAGTAGTTTGGGTGTAAGCTGTTTCCTCTTCATCTCTCTCTATCCATTTGTGGTTAGTTTATTGGATGTAGGAAATAATATGTGCTTCCTTGAGCATACAATGATGAGCCATAGGACTATGGTTCCCATGTAAATCAAGGGATATGTATCCCACGTGGTGGCCATCAATCTCCCAATCCATTCGGTAGTACACATGCTCGAACAAAATGTAAATTATGAAACCTGGTGGAAGTAGGGCCTCTTGCCTAATAAGCACATAGTAACTGGTGGCATTGGTGACTAAACATCAAACCTACATGCAAAGCTCCTGATCTGTACCGTCATTGAAATTAAGTGCAATCAAATCCAAGTTTTCCCCAAGTACCTCCTCTATGCTCCCACTAGCAGTGCGAATTTGCCACATAGATTTCCGTGGTTTGGAGTCGAACATGCCCATCTTCTTGGTGAATTGAACTCCAAGAATCACTGGTTGGACACATGTATCAAGAAATACCACTTTGGGTCTATGTCCCCCATTTGGATTACTGACTTAGTATTGTCGACAATGGCAACTCTGGTGGTGATGGAAGTTCTCTCACTAGGGACCACCTTCGGAAATGAGTGAGAGACTTTGTGGAAAAAATGGTTTTCCACAACACCTTCACTGAATAACAAATCCACAAGTGAAATGTTCTTAGTTCCCTTCTGATATGTGAATGTAGAATTAGAGGTAGGAGAACCCACTAATTTAGCCATGTTAAAATTAGTGACTAGATTACGAACGCCATCTACAACACATGAGCTAATCAAATGTCTCTCCAAGGTGTTGGATGGGACTCCTATAACATGTGGATCACGGATTAATAGAAGACTTAATGTAGTGTTCAGGGTATCCTTTAATACTATAATTATGTCCTTGTTGTTTAGCTTTAAATCTTGAAAACAAAACAATGGTGTACTCACAAGCTTTTGCACCATTTCATGCATTTGAAGTTAGCACTCCATAAGCTGATCGGTGGAAAATTGTGTGTTTTCTTAATGAACATGTACTCCTAGGACACGAGAATTTGATGCTCTAACAGCTTGTGGCATAGTAGTCTGCTCCCCCTCACCAATAAGGTGCATTCTTATTCCATGTTGAAAGGACGAAAGGATTGTGGCATGACTGCTCGAGCTCCTCTAGCCCTAGTAATAGGACTTGAACCAGATGCGAGTCCATTAGTTTAAATTACCTGCTTAGTGGTAGAAACTCTGGGTGCCACACTAACCTCTTGAGTCACGAAGTAGGAAGGGCAAAAAGAAGTGGCAAATTCTGGTGTGAGACTAGAATTGTGTGCACTGGAAAAAACATACTCCCCAACCATGGCATTGTGTGAGAGGCCACAGAATAACCTAGGAGGTCCCTCCCATGATCCTGAACCCTGTATAGGTTGGGCATGACCAACTGGTTGGGAGGATTTGCCTTTTAGATTAACAAGTTGGGCCTTCAATGATTCAAGTTCATTCTGTAGAATTTGAATTTGAGTGGCATGGGCTTGAAGCACCTCCTTCAACATTATGCTCCTTCTTCTTAGCATTCTTATTGGAATTACCCTTGGTGGGGAAAGCCTGAATGGAAGGCTGAAGTGCCTTGGCTTTTAGTTAAAGGGTAGTGGAAGATGTTGGCAGATTTTGCCATGGTAATCGGAATTGCTTCGATTCTAGGAACTTGGCAAAATAAACAACTTCTTGATGTCCTTCTTTTCCACAATAATCACAAAAGAGATTTTTGGAATGAATGTTACATTCACTAACTTTGTGAGCAAGATTGCCACAGTAGTTGTAAGAAGGGAAGATGGGTGTAGCCAAGTGCATCACTTTAACCCTTGAAGAAGAATGTGATGATTTGGTTGGCGTAATTGGTGGAGGCTAAGGCCTTGAAAGTGATGGAAGTTTCATAGTATTGGCTTCATAATGTGCATGAGCTAGTTCTAGCTTTTCAAAAATGTTGTACACATCCAACAAAGTGTACGAGTCTCCAAATTCTATAAAAACCTGTTACAAAACTTGTGCATGGAGTGTTGGAGTACCTTCTAACGAACGAAGATATAGATGGGCAACTTCCAGGTCTGTGATGCTCTAAGTATCCTCTTTAAGCTTGAGAAGCCTCCTTTAAAGCATCTTGACGGTTTCATCCTTTTGCCAAGAGAAGGTGGCAAATTGCAAAAAAATTTCAAAATTCTTAATCGGAAATTCCAGTTCAAGAACTCGAAAGAATTCCCCCACTTAATTAACAAAAATTGGTGCATTGATGGTGGGAGAAATGTTTACAATAACAACAATGAGTTGTTGAGGAAAAATGTTTACTAAAGTAGGCACTGAATCTGGATTATTGTGCATAGTCCCATGATGTGTAATAATAGTTTGTAGTGTAGCTTGAGAGGCGATGGCAATGGTTGTGGCATAAGCTAAATTGGGGATCTAGGTGATGCCCAAAATCTTCAGAAAATGTTGTTCGTAGACATCCAATGCCTCATAGTGCACATAACGGGCCAGTTGTTCAAATGCAAACACCTCAGTGTAATTAGTGCCATACTTGAGGTCTAATTCACAAACCACAGTTGAAAGTGTTGCTTTGAACTCCTCCAAAGAAATGGTACCTGGCCTTTCGCTAAACTTTTCAATTCTCCCAAAAAAACTATTGACCTCCATGGTGTATATGGGTGTAGAGGTAATGGCTTGTAGCGGAATATATGGTGATGGTGTGAAAGCTGGTGCGGCAACAAGAATACCCCACTAATTAACCCCTCCAAATGGATTTTGATGTACCATTGATGTAGTGTAACTTGAACTTGAATTCATGGTAGGAGTTATACTAGATGACAGTGGCGCAGTAGACACTTGATGGTACCATCGTGAAGATCGTGAACTCAAAGAAATTAGCTCAAATGATCGTGTTTTATTTCATAGCTAATACCTTGGTTTTTGCTAAGTGGTAGTGCTCTCATCATTTGAGGACATGGTATTGTCTGATGCCCCAAAATTTTGTAGCAATACAGAGCACTAGCTATAAGTTCTAACACAACCTATGCAATTAAATATAATTGTAATGGAAACAAAAATGTGAAGTGCTTAAGAAAACGTACCTTAAACAGTTTTCAGTTTTTGTAATCACTAGTGCTAAATGATAAAGTAGAGGGAAAAAAAATTGTATATTTATGTATTAATAAGATTATGTAAGTGTATGTATTAATTCAAGAGTATGTAAATGTACGTATTAATTTTTAAAAAACCTATATACAATCTTGAAAAATACGTACATATGATTGAAGAATATGGTATTGAATACATATGTACATAATATACACGATTTGAAGAATACGATGCGTCAATAGGGATGAACGACAATGGACGGACGTCGATCAATGGACGTTTGTGGACAAGCATCGGTGGACAGATGTTTGTGGATAAATGTTTGTGGACAGACATTGATGGACAAACATATGTGGATAGACATCGGTGGACGGAAGGGGCTAAACGAACAGAACCTAACAGACGAATGTTGACAGTAATGGACGGCGATGGATGGCAGATGGCAATGCAACGACCACGACGTTGAAGAGTGATCCACGTTCGTGAGCTTTATAGCGATGTCGGACGGTGATGTGATGATCACGACGTTGCAGAGTGATATGCGTCCTCGAACTCTACAGTAATGGTGGACAAAAGAGAAGATATTTTGTTTTTTTTTCTTCTATTTCATGGTTTTTCTTTTTCTTTTTTGTTGGAACTCTAGGCAAACGCAAAGGCCATTGTGGCCAAAAGGTTAGAGGCCAAAGTTGAGAAGTTGAAGGCGATGGCGTCCTCATCCCTAGTTCTGGTCGATAGCACCCACAGACAATGTAAAAGCTTGTTGCAACAAATGGTGGTGCCGTTGTTGTAACACCTGTTGTCGTTGCTTCACCTGGTCTTAATCTTGCTCCTCCTCCTCTTGGTTCAAAGCTTGTTGTGAACAAGAAATGAGTGGTGCGTCATGCCAAAAGTAATAATAGTAGTAATAATAAGGTTGCGACAAATGCAACCATCAAGAGCTTGCGAGCACAGGTGCAACAATTGGAGAAGCATGCCAATTTCTCACTAGTTGGAGACTTGAAGCATTACTTGGTGTTGATTCTAAAGCCGCATTTGTCGATGTTGAATTGAAAGTTAGTGATGGTTTATCTGTTGGAATCCAAGCTCCCCCAATTGCGGTTGTTGCTAGTTATGGTTGTTGTTCCTGTTGTAGTTACTATACAAGAATAGAAAAAGAAGAAGAAGTAACAACAACTCAAGAACAGTAGAAACCAGCACGCAAAAGAAACCCAAGAAATTCAAAACCAAGAAAAATTTGTCGCTTTTAACATTAAGTGACAGAGAGTAGTTTTTAAAGAATTAAATTGAATCAAAAAAAAGGAAAGAAAACGTAGTGTATGTAAACGATGGCCGTGTAATAACCGTCGTGAGCATCTAGAAATCCAGTCTGCCTATGGAAGAAATTCTCCCTGACAAAAGAATTTTAGAAAAGCTGATAAGAGAAGGGAAGAGCTTGGCCTTTTATACAGTCGTCAACAAAGCTGAAACCCTAAACAAGCCACAACCTTAAAACACCTAAAAGAATACATTAACCCTAGGAGCATACATTAACCCTAAGAGCATACATTAACCCTAAAGGCATGATTGGCATGCCCGTAATTGGCCAACATGCATGAGGCCATGCATACAGGCAGACATATCACTATTTCATTACACCCACTCATCTTCCCATTCGAAGGATCCATAAAGTTCACCAAAGTGGCAAACGATCTTCAAATTAAAAATGAACATTTCAAATGGTCACCATTGTTTCTACTCTAACCACATTATAATTTAGTTAAATTACTACCACATTATAGATTAAGGGCTACCTAAGATAGGGGCTAACTAAGGTAAGAATACCTACCTAGGGGTTATTTATGGTCTACTAATTGAACTACTAAAAAAACTACCTATGTTAAGAGCTATCTAAGGCTAACCTAAAATATTACCTAATAAACATTTAACGATTACCTAGGAACGATCTAATATAAGGGCTATCAAAAGTTTACACATGAAGTTACATAAGGACTACTTAAGGATTAACAAAAGGATTGTTTAAAGGGTTACATAAGGTTTACATAAGGGGTCACAAATCAACCCTAGGTGTCCAATTTTTATCAATTTTTTAATTTCACATCATTAAACATAATGGCTAAACCTAAGTGATAACTAGTGGCCAAAATTAAGCTAAACATAATGGCTAAATTTAGTGATTTAAAGTAATAGTTAAACCTAGTGTCTAAACTTAGTGATTTAAAGTAATGGCTAAATTTAGTGGTTAAACTTAATGACTTAAAATAATGGTTAAATTTAGTGGCTTAAATTAATGGTTAAACGTAATGGCCAAATTTAGTGGTTAAATTTAGTGATTTAAAGTAATGGTTAAACATAATGACCAAACTTAGTGGTTAAACTTGATAATTTAAAATATTGGTTAAACTTAGTGGGTAAGTTTACTGATTTAAAGTAATGGCTAAACTTAGTGGCTAAATTTAGTGATTTAAAATAATGGTTAAACATAATGGTTAAAACATTGATTAAGCATAGTGATTAAATCTAGTAGTTAAACATAATCGTTAAACCTAATTGATAAACCTAATGGCTAAACGTATTTCATGGTTAAAATTTGGTTAAACCTGATGGTTAAATATAATGGTTAAATATAATGACTAAATCTAGTGTTTAAATATAATGGCTAAACAAAATGACTAAACTTTGGCTAAACATAATGGCTAAATTTAGTTACTAAATCTAGTGGCTAAACTTAAGTTAAATATAATGGGTAGCTTTTGTGGTTAAACATAGTGGCTAAACCTAGGCTATATTTAATGATTAAACTTAGGTTATACCTATTAACCAAATCTAATGGTTCAATTTATGTTATGGTGAAAACTTATAACTAGGAGTCGAAGGGATTATTTTGGAAAAGGATTGCATAATTTTTTCCCAAATGAACTTTTACTTGCAAATGAATTTTTGAATGAAATTTTTTGTAACCTATTTTTAAAAATATTTAAATGTTCCCTAATGCATCACATTTTTTGTTGTTAGTCATTATTGAATAAATATGAATTTTTAAAAATGTGCAAATTCTTTATAGATTCAATGTTTCATTTTGAAAAATGATCATAATTTTAAATCATTACTAAAAATTTAGTTTTCACATTCTTTAGTTTTATTATACTTTAAGCTATAACTTTTTTCATACATCATGTATATTATAACCCATTTATATGTGGTAAAAGACTCTTGAAGCTTTGAAATTTTGAGGCAATTTTGAAACATTCTTTGAATTTTTAAAGTCTTAGAATTCCACAATTTAAGAAGTATGAGTGTTTTTTGAGTGTGACTAATATGTCCTTATCATCTATATTTTTTCCAATGAATTTTTTTTGATTATATGAGTCCTTTTGATAGTCTTTTACAAAATTGACTTCATCTGACACAATAGGTGTACATTTTCAAATGTCCTAAATTAAAACCAAAATTTAACATTGGATCAAATGAAGTTTTACTCTAAGTTTCTTAACATTTATATGAAGGAAAAAAAAATTAATTTGCCATGATTACTATAGTTTTAAATGGTAATAAAAAAAATGTTTGATTTTGATTAATTATGTCTAACATCTAACGCCCTTTTTGGTTCCTAGTTACGTGTATTGACCCATTGAACCTAGTGCCAAACATAATGGCTAAACTTAATGGCTAAATTTAAATTAAACCTAATGGTTAAATTTTGGTTAAAATTAAATAGGTAGATACTATGTAAGTAAGTGGGTAAATAAGTACATAAGTCGGATGAAGGTGAAGAATGTAGATAGGTATGTAGGTGAAAAAGTACAAATAGATAAATAAGTAAATAGGTAAATATTAAGTGCGTGGGTAATAGGTAGGTAAGTTGTTAATTAAGTAAATAGGTGGATGAGTAGTAGAAGATAGATACATAGGGTTGATAGATCTTATTGTATTTGATTAAAAATTATTGGCCATCTTGACTAAATGTTCAACTTGATTAAAGACCATTGGTCATTTTTATTAAAGATCATTGGCCATTTTGACTAAATTTTCAACTTGATTAAAAACCATTTGTTATTTTGATTAAAGATCATTGGCCATTTTGATGAATTGTTCAATTTGATTATAGATTATTGACCATTTTAACTAAGGTTGTGTAACTTGACTATGTGTATCTAGTCACATAAACCACTATAGTAAAGTTGATTAGTCAACATATACATGTGTTATTCAAGCCTTTAGCTTTTAGTCAAAATGTAGATGTCCATTAATCAAAATGACAAGTTAATCAATTTGAACCTCTTAAAAAATATGATTTATAATAATGTATTCATCTTCCTATTTTTGTAAATAATTTAAAACTAATGTAAGCAAGTCAAACAATATTTGATATTGTGTTAACTATTTTCAAGTCTTATTTTTCAAATATTTCATAACCATAAAATCAAGGTTGTAGGTATGTATTTGAAAAAATCAAAATCAAAGTACAAATAGTTCCAATTAGATCTTAAAAACCTTTAAAAACTACTTGGTTTCATGAAAAAACACACAAAAGAACAAGTGGTTTTTTAGGAAGTTATTTGACTTCTTGCAAAAAAGTTAAAATTGTGCTTGTATATTAGAAGTGGGCATTCAATTTTTTGAGGACCATGATTATGAGCTTAACAAATCAATTGCTATTCAATAGGGGTTTGGTGTAAGTTTTGATACCTACCCAACAATGGCAAAAATAAACAAAGATAAACCATTGAAAGGAGACCATGGGACCAATGTCTTTTTTTAAGAATTTTTGTTTATGGCCAAAGTGGTGATCATCCATAGAAAGATGTAAAAAATGACAATATCCTTGAGAAGCTTTAGCCAAATTTGGCTATAAACTAGATATAAAGTACAAATTTTTAATCATGCTTTTATATTTTAGCTCCACATTAAAAACCAAATATAAGAATATGGCAATTGAAAACCTCCATAATCATATCATTTTCAAGCTTTAATTTTAAGTTTTTGCTTTAGCAAAGCTTTGTCAATGAAAAATAGATTGCATAAAACCCACAATGAAAACAACTACCTAGCTACATCAAATTATACTTTCAAAAATGAACAATGCTTTAATATTTAATTGTGGGCAAGATGAAGATATTTCATGTGCCCAATTTTTGTCTTCCAAATATGGAATGACATATGCTTTTGTGCTAGAAAATAAATTTGCATCAATTTTTAAATAAGTGATGTTCATATTTTGATTTGAAAAGGAATTTTTGGTCCCAATTTTAACTTTTATTTGTTTTTTATGAAACTTTTAGTCTGATCTTGATATTGGTTCTTTGGATTTCTTGAACCCTTGGTTTTGGTTATTTTCACAAAGAATTAAAAACCTATCCAGTTTAAGACAAGGTCTGATTCCATCTTCGTTACACCCCTGATTGAGGTTCTAATTAAAATTTGAAAATAAACAAGTTCTCCAATTTGGTTTCAATGGTGGTTGTAAGAAAACTTGAAACCTCCAATTTGAAGACCCTAGAACCAGACTTGAACCTCTTGCAATCCAAGAGCATGTCAACCCTTGTTTTAATCTTGAAAGAGAGCAAAAGGGAAGTGGATTTGTTGATACCGGCAAAACTCAAATTGGTGCACTGAATTGTTATGGTACCTATTGCTACTTCTATTAATTAGATGGGGTGTCTTCCCCCTTCTTTTTTTTTCTTTTTGAATAATGAGATTTTGATTGGTCCATCACTAGGGAAAAAAAGAAAAAAAAAACTTTGGAAGCTCATGAAAATAGAAGTTTCTATGTGACGATGTAATGCCTACCCTTTGGCCCACCTATTAGGTCAGAAGGGGAGAACTTTGGGCAAAGCATAAGGGACAAAAGTGTGGTGCTATTGGGAACACCCTTGAGGAACACATAGAGAATTTGAGAAACATCATTGGGAACATGGTGGGAGCACAAAAACTTAAAAATTCTACTCCCACACCTGAGCCCTCCAGAGTGCATGTTCAGGCATGTCATTGCATGCAGATTCTATTCCTAAAACTGGTTGTCACCATTTTTGGCCTGAACTAATACCTGTTCCGGTGGAGCATGGGCGCCTATTTGTTAAGGGTGCATTAGTCTAGGCAAAAAATGGGTGACCAACACAGTTAGCGGAATAAATTCCTGGAACCCAATGAATGGGACAAACCAGCAGTCAGCCAAAGAAACCCAGTTGTTTTTTCCTTGTTGGAGATGGGGACGGGTTTGGATTTTTCACAAAGTTCAGTTTCAGAAGTAAACTACAATTTTGTGTTTCAACTGCTTTGCAAAAAAGTCTTGTATACAGCAATGGTCATGGGAGCAAGTACAATGGTGACAGAGGTATTATATATGTCTTTGGCATATGACAGCAATTTGCTGACAATTTGTTCATTACGTAGTTCCCTTGGCAATTTCATCCCTGTCTGTTTCCCCTTGCCATTCCTCCTTGAAAATATGCTGATCATTTTGCCAGTGATCATATTTGCTTCATCTCTTCCCAGCCTGGAGATGAGACTAGATTTGTAGTGTCTTTGCCAATTTTCTTTTTAGTCAGCCTTATGACAATAATGTGGGATGCCGTCACTTTGTGCAGGATTCCAAACCACATGGTCCAGTTTGTGTGTGGGCCTCTGTCTCATAAACTCTGCACACGGTTGTGTTTGTCTAATGTACAAGACTCCCAGACTTGTTGTCTAGTATACAAGATTTTTGAAACAGCACACTTGACAAGTGTGTGATGCAGAGGGATCTTCAGATTGGGAGCATGTGCTTGCAGCTGCAGGCTTTGCCCACTTTTTGTTTTCCATTTTTTGTATTTTCCTACAATATGCTGCAACATGCTCATCCTGATCAGTGGGCCATGAAATATATATATATATATAAATAATTTTGTCGTGGGTAATTCAATTACATTCAGGATTGATTGCTGCCATCCATCTAGAAACAAAAAGGCTTGCTCTTTTTTAGCTAGTTGCATGTGATGTGCATTGATGCTCCAGGAGGTTATTCCACTGATATCACAAAATATCACAAATTTTTTTGATAAAAAATATCATGATATCACAAAATTTTACCATCATGTTAAAAATTAAGTTTCAAAGATCTTTTGGGAATGACTAATAAAAATAAAAAATCTCCATTCTAATGTCTGCACCATATGCCATTGAATTTTTTGAAAATGATTACATGAAAGACTCGTCAAATGCACTTTTTTTTAAATTTCTTTTTTTTCAAATTTAAGATTTACGTCATGTGTGGTGAATTTTTTCTGAACAAACACATTTTACACCCAAAAACAAAAAAAAACACATTTCTCCAATTTTTTCTTCTAGGATTCACAAAATAGTGAAAATTTTGCCATAGAAAAATCATTGATAAAATGTGATGCAACATCAACGATAATTGATTTTAGTCAATTTTTGACTCAATTCCTCTGTGGTTTCAAGGCTGGTTTCGGGTCTAGTTCAAGGTTTTTTTTTTAAAAAATTGTTATTGCTAGAAAATGAAGATAGTCTTCAGATCATAATGTTATTTTCTTGGGTAGCAATCCCCTTCAGTACATCAAGATTTCTATGGATAGATTGTGTTGAAACATTATTAAATATTTAACTTATCACATAAATTTCATATTGATTGAACTATAATTTATAAAATTGTACAAAGACATATTCATTGCAAGTTTGGCAAATGTTAATTGTGTAAAGGTAACTAATAATGCATATATTGCAAATAATATGAAGGAAGAAAAGCTAAGGCAAATGAATGAAAATCAATGGTGATGAGAATACATAGGCATTTTGAAATTTGGCAAAATGGATTATGGTTAGAATTGACATTTTCAAAAGCATATGACAAACAAAAACCAAAACCCTTCATTTGTGCAGAAATATCAACATTGACACATTAATGACAATATTGTGATCATCAACATACTTTTAATAAGAGGTATGGGGAGATTTTCCATCGCATTTCAAGCAAAAATTGACGAGTGCTATGTAAAATCCTTGGGGATGTTAGATATAATAGTGTCATATGAAGTTGTGTTACATAATATGTGACACTAATAAGAAGGCTTCAGAACACCACTTGGCATTCAAGATTAACAATAACATAAATAACATTTGAAGCTTATAAGAAGAGAAAAACAACATTCATTGTTCAAGAAAAGAGAGAATAAAAGTAGCATTTGGGCACATTTAGGAATCTAAATGAACAAAAAACATAATTGAAGCATTTGAAAGTGAAAAAATTGAAAAGAAAAATAAAACATTCATGTAAATAATTTGTTGGCATCAAGCACTTAATAAACATCTTTAGGTTTGTCAATTGGCATAGGGTTAAAAAAACCAACTAATTCTCAATTTTGTAACAAAAGGAAAACTTAAAACATGTTTCCTTGTTTCTAAAAAAAAGATGTGAGTTCAAGGAGAAATCAACTTGCAAAAACCAATAAAAGGGTGGTTAGTGCTAGTTGTAACCAAAATGGTGCATGGATGAACCATGAACAACAAATTGAAAACAAGCTATCACAAAACTCACCATGATTTGGACTTGAAAATATTCATCATTTTTTTTCTTATAATATATTTTGTGATTAATGATGAGGATTACATCAAAATGACACAACTTCTTAGGATTCCAAAGTGAAAATTTTGAAAAATGTGCAAATTTGTCAAATGTGCAAATGTGCAAAGTTATGAGTCTCATAGATTTGTGAGCTTGTAATTTTCACATTAAAAATTCAATTAATGAAATCTTGAAAACAAAGTTATGGCCTTTGAAAAGACCTTTTTCAAATCTGTACTATAAACTTACTTAGTGTTTCTCAAATTTTAATTTCTTAAGTTTTAATGGTTTGGAGTCAAATTAGCAATTTGATTCCTAACTATTCTTTTAATCATTACTTGAATGTCAAATTCGCAAATGAAAAATGTGAACCCATTTTTAATACTTTTATTTGATTCACTTCTTTGAAATCTTTCACACATATAAAAGTGTGTTTAAATCTCATAACATTTTTCCACCTTACTTCCTTTTTCATTTTTTAGCTTTGATCACAAGCCCAAAACTAAAGTTGCAACATTGCTTATTTACAACGAAACTTTCAAACTAGCTTGATTTAATATTGAATTATAAAAAACCAATTGTCACTGTGGGGTGTTTGACCATCTATGACAAATTTCTAAGACAATGAAAAACAAACAAATGCCAAAATGCCATATTACTTGCCCGAAAAAAAACCTTCAGTTGTATGTACAAAGCTCATAGTTATTTGTCAACAAAGGTCAAAAAATATTGCTTGCAAAAAAATTGAAAAACTTAAGTTGTTCACACAAAATCATAATTACTTGCAACCAAAGGCCAAAAAAACCAATAATTTCTTCCCTCGAACATTTTGAGCTCCTAATAAGCACTAGCAACTTATGCAAGTTGACAAAGGCTTAAAAATTTGTAAAAAAAAATCAAGAAACCTAAGAAAAACATTAAATAAGCAAGGGTCCTTATTGCAAGCACTACAAAATTACTAGGTGTTTTTTTTTCACTTGGTTGCCCATTTGCTTGTTTAAAATTTGTATGGAGATGCTCAAACACATTTTGGTGTTGCCCACTATCGACTTTGGGTCCATTTATGCACATTTTGGGCATGTAATAGAGATACACATGTGATTTTTGGAAGTTTTCTACTCCACCAATGTGGTTTTACATCTAGTTCTTACTTGATGAAGAATTGCCATTGAGAGGGCCCCAAAAATGTGCCTTTACCTAGGACTTGAACTAGCCAACATTGACATGAACTAGGATGTGAAGATTGAAAATTTCTATTCCTATCTTGCAATAGGGATCCTGGGTGTTGCATGTAAATAATTTTGGAAAATTCCTAGAATCATTCAACCTTTTGAATATTGTTTAATTGTAAAATGTTGGGAAGGAAGTGTGTGGGATGTAAATTTGTCTTTTGTTGGATATATATAAGCTGGTTTTAGGTCCCTTTGTAATTTTCTTTCTATATACAGAAAGAAATGGATAAATGTATGCAAAAAAATAACATTAGGTGTTTATAGTAATGAATATGTGGTAAAAGGAAAAATTCATGTAATTGGATTAATGCATGTTAGTCAAAAAAATCCAATAAAAGATTGATGGCTGGAACCATCATAGGGGAGATAAAAAGGGAAGGCCAAAAAAAGCTAGAAGACGCATAGCTTGCAGGAACCAAAAAAAAAGGAAAGAGTTAGTCCCTTTCGTGATAGGAAGCTATTTCACCCATGGCCCCTCTAATGTTGCTTGCATGCAAATCGTGAGATTTAATATTAATGGGAGGTCTAGAACAAGCAGCATCTATCAGCGCAATCTTCCTCTCTATAGTAGAGGCTAAAGTATATTAAAAAGCAATACTAACATATTGCTTGAAAAATTGAATGCCAAAAGACAAGGATAAATGACCTTCCGATCGTCTATTGTGCAAAAGATAAGCACACTCCTTGATGAAATGATCCATATCATGCCTAAGTGCATCATGCACCTCCATGACCACCAGAATAAAATGGTGTCCCTCATGAAGCCCTCTATAATTACAGATCTTAACAATGACACTAAGTTTCACAATTACACCTTCTAGTTGAATATGCATGTTAGTTGGAGATTAAAAAACTTCATATATACTAGCCAAGTCAGTTTACGTTGTATGTAGCTATAGCTATAATTGGCATATAGCTTTGCACCATTTGTAGAAGTACTTCTAATACATCCTTGAAGTCAAGTTGTGGGACTTAGTAGGCACTATGCACTTAGTACTACAACCATGCTAGCACAACAAGTATAGTGAAAAATGCAGCTTGGTACTGAAAAGTACTGGTAACAAGTAACAAGTAACAACTCAAAAAAGGGTAGTTGTGAACTGTGATACAATATGCATTATGCAATATATTTGGAATAAAATAACAGCCTTCAAGAACAGGGTTTTTTTTTTTTTTTTCCTACTTTACAATTTTTTTGCTTCAAAATTTTGGTGAATTTTTTCAAAAAGTTTGCAATTTTTCGAGTTTACACTAAAAGAAATTCTGAATTTTTTGTCGCTGCATTGCAAAAATTCAACAGAAAAGAATATGCTGCCCATGACCAGTACAATAGTTTTGTTCTCCCCACCCAAAGTGCATCCTAAATGTTAGGCCATCTTTAAATCTCCAGAATAGTTAACCTATTAATGTCAGGGTGGACCAAATTGGTCCGCTTTTCAGTGTATTTTTGCCTTTCCTTGGCCACAGTGAACCAGCACCCCACAGCACACCATCCACTCAGTGCCTGTTATTACTCAGTTGTGGTTTATCCACAACTGAGTTAATATTTGGTTTCATGTTGGTAACCAATTTTGTACGAAATAGATCTCATATATAGGTAGATACCTAAGAAAATAGGTAATTACTAGGTAAGTAGATGGTTTATACATAAGTAAGGGCTGTTTTTATTACCTGCTTGTGGGTTGTTAGTAGGTAGGTAGAAAAAAAAAGCAACTGCGCTAACTTCCACGGTTAGCTAGGGAATTGGAACTCAACAGAAAACTATTTCCTGATCACTTACCATTCATCCTTCAGGCTGCACTGGTGGGTGCTAGTTCACTCTGGCCCCTTTCTTTGAGGTTTAGGGGTTAATTGTGTAAATTGCCTAAACCAGTTTAGGACGCAGCACCAACCAGTGCTCCATCCATTAGAAACCCCCTTATGACAAATGAATCACAACTGAGTTGCCAGGGTTCACCACCTTGGTAAACTAGCCTGTAAACCCTCATGCTTCCCTTCCCCTCACACTAGATAGCAACTGGCTAATATCATAGGTAAGTAGGCAGGGAATGTAAGTGTAAGTAGTTAAGGCACTTGGTGGCTACTAGGTTTGTAGATGCATGCGGATGATGAACCTGTAGCACTAACCACAGTGATTTGCTATGGGACACACATACATCCGAAAAGTGTTTCCTGTCCATACACCATTCATCTTGCGTGGTGCAGGGGTGGGTGCTTGTTTCTTGCCAACTGCTTTGAGGTTGGGCATGGCATGGCATAACATAATGGGATGAGCGCAAGAAAGCCACTTTGAAGGACCTAAATGCACTCATAGTCATTAGTCATCACCAGTCTCCCTGAGGCCCTCATCAGACTCCCTGCCATCCTGCCAGGGAGTGTGCTGCAAAAGGTAAATAGGTAGCAGGTAGGAAGGTGGAGACAGGAAGTAAGCAGCAGGGTGGAACATCCTTCTCATGCAGGCATCCTTCCCTTTTACATATTCATACACAAGTTTGGTGTGTAGGGTGTAGGCGGGGGCAGTCAGGTGAGGGCACTGGGGACAAAATACTGGCAAACTGGTTTGTGGAAACTGGGCACTTGGAGCTCCTGGCCACAATCACTGGTGAAGGAGTGGCCTGTATTCTGTACTTTGGATGAAGTATAGACTTCAAATGGCGTGGAAGTAGGTTCTGACATGTGTTGTGTGGGTATGTTGTTGTTGAAATATCCATGGATTACAAGGAGATATATATATATATATATATTCAATTTATTTACCCATCGGATAAGGGTATATCAGTACCCAAATGTTTTCATCAGGTCAGGATTCAGGTACACAAAACACTAGTATCTGGCTAGATGATACACTTGGACAACACTGGTTTGCACCCAGAATACCATTTTCTTCACAATTAGGTCCAGTAAAAGAAGATGATTGCTTCTTATTGGGTGGCCATAATGATTGACCCAAGTCCTTGGAATAGTCTCCGCAACACATTATACTATCCAATTTTGCATGTTTATAAGTGGGACTGGGAAAATAATTAACACTCTATGTTGGATGTGATAAACACTGGTAGAGGCCAAAATAAGGGAGGGGGGGGGGTTGAGTGAAGTTGTTGTAAGAGCATCTCCAGTGGTGCTCAACATGCAACCCTTCAGATATATTTTTCAAATCCAAGTTTAGTTATTTACTTTTTTCCAACCCCACTAATAAAACTAAAAATTGGGACTGCATATAGGTGGAAGACTACTGATAGCAGACCACCTGGACCAATCATTACAATTGGCCAATCCGAAACAGGGATGACCAGTCAGACCATATTTATTACACTCTTCTCTGGCAGCTGTTAGGCTTTGTTGTCATTTTACTGCCCTCAGCAAATTATGTACAAATACTGGGCCAAAACCATTTTTCTGGCCCAAACCAGAATGTGTTGACTTTCCTTCATCCAGTTTTAATTTGCAGAATCACATACTGAGCAGTCCGTGGAGTTGCTCTCAGTCACCAGTTGTAGCTCTCCTCTCAATCTCTTTGTTAACCAGATTTAGCTGTTCAGTTTAGAGCTCTGCAAGGGCTCTCTGCATGTAAATCCAATGATCAGAAGCAACACCAAAAAATGTGAGGTCTTTACCATTGTACCAGTGTAGGTGATGGTTCACCCAATTAGGCATGTTTCAAGTGGCATCAGGATCCTGAAACTGTATGTCTTAAAAGTAACTTCCTGGTCTGGGACTTTATACTGCAATGTATGGCTTGCAGCGCTGCCCGCCAATATACTTCCACCCTAATTCTCCCCCTCAGTATAAATGTGGGAAGCGGCTGCCTGAAGATCCTGATCCAGATCTAATTGGCCTGTACAATATCTGTACAAAACCCATTTGTGTCATGAGCCCCTGGTTTCTTAACCAACCATAGGGATGCTGAATCTTCAAAATGTTTTAGATATTACACAAATGGAGCCTACATATGTCTGCAGCCAATCTGAAAGAAAGCTACCGTCGGTGGCAGTACATATAACTATAATCCAGGCTCCAAATTGCATGGAACTCTTTGCTTGCAGCTCTGGAAGTTACAGGTAAGTAAGTCCCGGATGTACTGTACTGTATAGTACACAAAAGACAGGTATTCAAATACAAAAGGTGGGAGAGAGATGAAGACTGAAACCTGGACAGAAGTTTAGAGCAGGTCCAGTGGCAACAGTGAAGTGGCATGTACATTGTAGTTTGGATGAAGTACAGCCCACAGTTTGCCATGGGAAAATGGGATTGGATCTGTATATTTTCATACGATACAGTGGTCTCCAGATGGCCTAGTAAAAGAAAAAACGCTTCTGATTGGTCGGCTGATTAGCCCAGGTGATGGCATTCAAATAATCTCTCCTGTACAATTTTTCTAAAATTTCAGGTTTATGGGTGGAGCAGAGTAATATACTAACACTCTACATTGGATGTGATAAGCAATTGTAGAGGTCTAATTAGCGGTTATGGGTTGAGGCCCAAACAGCGGTGTGGGGTAGAGGCCGAAACAGAGGGGGGCTGTGGGTGGACCTCTCTAATGCTGAGAACTTGAAGCTGATCAATCGTCTGACTCACGCCATAGAGCACAGGAGGAAAGTGTAGTATCATGTCACAGGTTGCTTCATCACTAACAAAAGTAATGTCAGGCTCTCATCACCATGATTCACTATAATGGGTGTTTTTCCTATGATCAGGAAAGCGGTGCTGCAGCAGCAAGCTTCAAAACTGAGCTAGGTTACTTCCTAGTATGTATTATGGTTGCTCTGACTCCCTTGAGCAACTTCTTGAACAAAATTCCAATAACAAAAGCCTTTGTGCAACATGACAAGTTCCAACTGATGTGATGATGCAGGGGCAGTCAGTGTCTAGGCTCTAGACTTTTTCTTCTACAGCCTATCCCTTTTCCTCAAAGCTTGTGGACATATTCCAATTTTCCAAGTCCTCCAAAAACTATAGGCACTGAAAAATCAAATAGCTATTATGAACCCCCATTGTCTGAACTTAGTCATCCTGAGCTGCCATAATGAAAATGCTTAAATTATGCCATGAGCAAGAGGCTTAGTGGGGGCCCAGGGGTTTTTTTTCTTCTTTCTTCAGTTCTGTGATGTTGCTGAAGTGGTGGCAATCACACAATACACAAGGGCTACAAACAAAATCATGAAAGTAAAAAGTTTCAGAATTCTTTCTATATTTTTCACTACCTACTAGAACTTGATATGGAATCTGTCAAAAAGAAATTTAATTCGAAATTTGGCAACTGGAAAAGCCAAAAACCCCCTTTTTCCATTTTGACAAAAACAATTCCAAATAGTGAAAATTTGCCACACACACACACAAAAAACTCTAGTGAGGGTCTCTTTTCTGAGGTTGGATCTACAAACCACCCACTTTACTCGAGTTAAGCCCAAGGTTGAACTGAAATCATCAGGTTGAGCCATCAGAGCTTCTTGGGAGGTTAGCCGTTTTAAATGATTGTGTGAGCTCATTATGCACTTAAAAGAGTTCATAGAAGTTGGGCAGTAGTCTAGAGTCAAATACAAAGCCCAAGCTAAGATTCTTGCCATGATTCCGGTGTAATAATATGGCATGTTGCCTTAAGTTTGCTCCACAACTCAATTGCGACTGTGGCACAGCGGGAAGAGGTTCTAGATTAAATACTAGCTAATGCACCATCAGTTGCCCTTCTCACCGTGGAAGAATTTCACACGTCACAAATGCGATGGCCCATGGCAAGGCCCTTGGACCTAATGGGATTGTGATTGAGCTCTATGTTAGGTTCTCACACATCATTGGGATCGATTGCTTTAACATGATTACGAACTCAATCAAAGCTTGGAGATTTCCTAAGGGTGTCATCATGGGGTTAATAATTTATTTTTCAAAGGTGGAGATAATGAAGAGTTAGAAAATTAGCATCTCATGTCATTTTTGAATGTAGCTTACAAAATCTTTGCAAAAGCACTACAACTATACCTACAACTGAATATGCTTGTGGATGTGGTAGATGGCAATCAAACTACTTTTTTCCCCTACATTACATATTAGATGATGTTCTTTTGACACTTGAGACGACCAACTAGGCAAGGTACACCAAAGAAGATATGATCTTCAAATTGAATTTTGTGAAAGCTTATGACAAGGTTTCCTAAGACTTTCTATTCCTCCTAGCTATGAGGAAGTTGGGTATGGCCAAAGAATTTATAAACATGGTTACACTACTCTTTTTGGATGTGAAATTGTCCAATTATTTCAATTGTAACATGACACCATCATTCCAACTACCTTACCCTAAGTTTAGTTTCATCATTAAATAATCCTCAAAATAGTGAAATGAATTTTTGTGAAAATATGAAGTTGACATGTTGAAAATCAAGATAGGCTAAACTTTGAATAATTTCACTACTCATGTGATAATATCATAATAGATCATGAAAAGATTAGTAATTTCAAACTTGAGAATGAATTAATTTTTTTGAAAAAAAGAATATTCATTTTGTCAATGTGGAAAGTGACCCTAGGCCACAATAACAAGAAGAAGAGTGAGACAAGGGCATCCATTTTTTTGTGCTATGTCTCTCCTTGGTAGTGGGAGAAGTCTTAAACATCATGGTTAAACAAAATAAAATTGAAGAATAATTATACTAGGCGGCAAGAGGGAGCAAACCTTTTCCCAATATGCTTATGATACTTCCCTTACTTTGGTAGGTGATGAAAATAATCTAGACAAAGTAGTGGACTTGCTCAAAAAGTTTTTTTAAATTTCAAAGTTAGAGCTTAATTGGGCAAAACCCATGGCATACTAGGACACTATCTTGAACTTCAAGCCTATGTAGTTATGGAACACAAGTGAAAATGGGTAGCACAAGGGGAGATTTCGAATATATTGTAGGGCACAACCTTTGGGTTCAACCTTGAGGTGCAAAATGTGGGCATTTTTTCCATGGACAAAATCTAGAAAAAGCTTGAATTCTAGAGCATTTTCCACCACCTAATTATAGGATGAAAAATGATTTTCAATTTTGTGATAAGGTCCATACTGTGATTTTTTTCAAGAGCAGTTATTTTCATAGTTTTCCAAATGAGGTGCAAAAATATATAGGGTGCAACATATTGAAATTTTCAAATAATATACTTAAATATAAATAGTGTGCTTAGAATTAAATAATGAGAATAGATCTAAAGCATAGTTATAATCTTTTTAATTTGAATAAAATATTTTTAAGGAATTTATTACTTCATAGCACACGAAAAAATGCCACTTTACTTCATGTGTTCCACAAAATATTAAAAAAGCAACTTTCCCTAGGGTTTTTTATGGCAATATGGCTAAGATCAGTCAAGGCAATTCATACCAATTGATCAATTATGTGATGATTTGGTAGTTGACATGTTTCTATGGGTAAGAACTTTGGGTGTCTACTTCAAGCGTAGAACAATTCCATTGTGGGTGATCTTGAAAACACCTTAGAACATATGAATTCAATAAAGTTATATATTCATACTAGTTTGAAGACATGATGAACGTAAAGTTTTGGAAAGAATGATTAAGAAGCTACCAAGGAGGTGGAGGTTTAAACTTCATTCTCCCACCTAATAAACAGTCATAAGAGAATGGATTACACTTCACACTAACAACAATAACACAATTCTAAACTAAGTAGGGAATTAACTAATTAACTTGATTCAAGTAAACTTACTTTCCTTTGATTTAGGAAAAAGATTGTTGCAATAACTAGGAAGCAAATGTAAAAAAGATAATTTAGGAGTAGAAATAGGATATGGGTCTAATCGATTTATTTAATTTTGCAAAATTTTATATATGATGTTGTAGACTTCTAATTTTTTTAATGTGAAAAAGCTTTTAAACATTTCCATCATTCTTATAGAATTGTTGACATACAATGTTCATGAACTAGATCCTATTTCTTAATGGCAAGGAAGATGATTGAAACAGAACACCAAAGGTAAATGCATAGTATGGTGGCTCATTGTTTAAAATAATCTTATTTCAGAAAAGTTTATGTTTTAATGTTAAATTTTTAATTTTTTGTGGTACCATTGGTTAAATGGTAATAAAGTTCATGTATTAAAAGCAATAAAGTCCATATTAATAGGAGCCCAAGTAGAGATTCCAAATATATGCACCTTTGAAAAAAAAATTTGAAAATGAATGAAAAACAACAATGTTATGGACCTATGAAAATATAAGTTAATTTAGGGCATTCAAAAGTTCATAGGTAGAATTTGGCTATGATTTTTAAAGAAATGTTTCACATTAAATTTATTATTTCATTCTAACTCATATGCTAAATCACTATAAATAATTTTGAATAAAATTTAAGGTAAACCTAAACTATTCACCATATGCCTTTGAACAAGGGGTACCCAACAAAAAATACCATTGTGACACCAAAAATGAGCCACCATACTTTGCATTCACCCCCAATTATAAGTTGTCAAGATGTGGCACAAAATGAAAATATTTATGGTGAAAAGAGGCCCAAAGACATCTACATTTCACCTCCTCCATGAAAGAATGAAAATGCTTAATTTTGGGGTGTAAACAAGTTAATAAAAGCCATTGGTGCTCCCTTACTTTTGGAAGAATATTTTCAAAATTGTTTTTAAAAAAGTCTTCAAAATATTCCTTAAAAATATTTTAAAAATTCTTTGTACTATTTTGTTAAGGTTTGTGTTAAAAATTTGCTAAAAATATGTCATTTTCAAAGTTTTCCAAGTCCATTAATATAAGTCATTTTATTGTTCAAAAACAATGGTTATAAATGTTTTTACACTACTTTTGAAGGTCCAAATGTTAATGAAATAATTTCATATTTTGGAAATTTATAAAATAAGATATTAAAATTGATAATGTGCACCCAAAAAAAAACTTATTTTCAAATTAAATTTTTAAAAAAAAATTGGTGTAAAAAACACAAAATTAAGCAATGGTTACAATTACTTTTGACACCTATTAGTATAGCTACACCCTTTGATTCAAAACAACAAATTGGGGCAAATGGAATGCTGCCATTTTAATGTCATCATTAGTTTTAACCAAACTTAAAATTCCATTCCTAATCAAGTTTGGTCAACTTTACTTATAACTTTAATATATTACAAAGTCATGTGCTAGTTGGTTAACAAAAACATTGGTTTATGGTTATGGAAACCCAAGGTCAATTATTGTTACTAATATACATTACAAATATACATATAGGTGTGTAGGTAGGTAAGTAACCATGCAACCTACCTACTAGGTAAATGCATGGTATAATGTAAACAGTTAATCCCAAAATTGGCAGTACAAACAATATCCAAAATTAACAACTAAAATTTCATTCACTTTGAATTGTTTGACTAGAAATCACATATATTTTCTGCCTCCATCATACCACATAAACACCATAGTTGCATGTTTACCTACATGTACATAATTATAAAGTCATTTAAGTTCTACCTACCCATTGAATCAAAGTGTTGCTCATTTTGATTGTGATTTTGACTATGATAGTTGTCCAAGTTGAGTAGTCAACATGTAAAATCAAAATAGGTACCATTAGTATTTTAAAAAACCAAACAATCAAATTGGCCATCTTCAAATTGACTTATTTAATAGACTATTTAATCAAATGGTACCATGTCACATTTTGGTTTCTTTTATAAAATTTTTTATATATCAAATAAGTGATTTTTTTTTGTAGTTCATGTATGGGTGAAGGAACCTTTACAAAGGTGTACAAGTATTAAATTGAAGGTGCCATTAACATGTGGTACAATATCCGAAGAGCCAAAAGGTGACTATGAGACCATGATGGCAACATGAAACAATAAGATCATGGCTTTAAATGTTGACCATTTTAAAGTTATCAAGATTTTGAAATCCTACTCTTCCATTTAGGGAAACCTTGAAAAGCAAATGTCATTCCACCAAACCCAACATTCATGACATGGACATTTTGTGACTAGTTGTTCTACTTTTAATCAGAAAACATGTGTGCCATTTAATTGTGCATAGTTAGCATCCATTAGCCATAATTAAACAACTAAGGTTATTCACACCTAGCACAATCATTGGGACCACATGAGAAAGGCAATTAGAAGGTTATCATATAAACCCCATTTGATCCCACATAAATAAAATAAAGAATGAAAGTCTACTTGTAAAAAATATTGTAAAAAAAGTTTTCAAATTCCAAATGCATTCACATTTAGAACAAAAAGTTCTTTTTAGCTCATTGAAGTTGTGTTATATTGATCCAATTTTACAAATTATCAAACTAAACATAAGATAAAAACATAAATAACACATTATCAAATTGTAATTAAAAGCAATATGTTCCATTTTTGGAAGTAAACATTTTAAATTAATGTAATGTTTCCACATTTAAGACTAAAAGTATAAGAAAAAAAAAAGTAATTACTTGAAATTATAAATGTGTGATATTAATGCCATTACACAAGAAATTGATGTACATTGTATTTGAATTTATAACCCAATCAATTACAGCTGATTTTAAAACTAAATATTTAAAATTAACATAATTTTTAAATTCAAAATTGAAGACAACCAAAATTAATTGAAGTATGAAGTTATAAAGCAAATTAAATGTAAGGTATTTGCATGGTATGGTGTAATTTTTTTTAAAAAATCACAATTTGATAGTTTTCATTACAACACATTTTTATTGTCATTTTTTAAATATTTGGAAAAGATCTTGTGATGGAAATGTGGAATTAAAAGTGGATTACATCTTAAACTTTCATTATGTTGTGAAATTGTTGCACATATGCACAATTTGACTGTTGATTGGAATACATTTTGAATTTGCAAAAGCTTTCAACAATAAAATAATAATTTTAATGACATTTTTTCCATGAAATTTTGCAAATAATAATAATGATTGTAATGAAAAGTCTCTTTTATCAATGTGTTTTATTTGTTTTGAAGTGATGATCATATTAGATGATGCATAAATATTTGATAGTACATTACATTATGATAATGTGGATGATTATGATTCTTTTAAATTATTAAATGTTCTCCAATGGGGGTTGTAGTTGGGCCAAATGTTGTTTTACTCATTCTCAAAAAGTAAAATGGAATTTTAAAATTAATGAAAAATGGTAATTGCTATTAAAAATAGTGTTTTAAACAACCTTTATAAAATTATTGATGTATATTCACATAAATATATAATTATGAATCATTTTCATATTCATACTTTATATAAATTGTCTTATTTTTAAATCCTAAGTCAATTATATGCAAGCTATAGAATAACTCAAAATGAATGAAAATTTATTTGTTACTATTTTTAATGTACCTCCAATCATCAAAAAAATATTAAATTCATTATGTTTAAAAATTTATTAATTTCATTGTAAAAATGAACATCTTTAAGTGTCTTGAAACATAACCTAGGAACCATAACTCAATTGATGTTGTCTTTTATCAAAAGGAATAAATAAAAAGAACAATATTTTTCCAAATTTCTTCATATTTTATCCACATTGAATAGAACAACATATGTTTTATGCAATGAAAAAAATAATGAGTTAATTAATTAATTAAAAATAAAAAATAGAGAATGTTGATCTCATAGAAATGATGTTAGACCTTTGAAAATTTAAGGTTTTGGGGCCATAAAGAATAACCTATTTATGTTAGGTTAAAAAGAAAACTTTAGGGTGCATTCTCAATTTTAGGAACTTGTAAAATTATAACCATTATTTAGATTTGTAGGTTTTATAGCTTCAAAATTGATGCATTGATATAATCTTCCTCTTTTTTGCATTCACATATTCATTATGTATTGTGTTGTATAATCCAAAGCAAAAGATGATGAAAACAAAAATATGAAATGCAAAAGCACAAGAATGTGCATGTAACTAGTGCTTTCATCATGACTATTTAATGAACTTATAAAAGGTTTTGAAATTATTTGAAAATGAGATAAATTTTGTGGGAATTATTTATATAATAGAATAATGAAACATTATTTTGGGTAATAAAAGTTAAGACAATTTTTTGGCAACCTGTAAATCATGATTCTAAAATAATTCTTCTTAAAAGACCATGCTAAGCCACATCAATGTGACTTGCTAATCCACTCCCTATAAAGAATTTTTTTATTTGGGCACTTTTGGCTCCTAATAAAGATAAATCCTTTAAATAATCAAAGTTTTGGTAGGAAGTCAAACACATATGCATACCAAAAAATAATCATAATTTATTTTTTCCATATTCTTTTGGCACTTAAAGCGCAACAATAATAGGCTAGAAGTTTCTTAGAGTCCTTGAGTCTTTGAATCATGACATATTTAATTATAAAAGGGGTTTAAACATGTTAAAATTCCTCAAAAAATCTTGACCACCCATTATAACACATATTAACTATATGTTTAACCAAACATTTCCATTGTTTAACAAAAACATTGTGTTTGTAACATGGGTTAACATGGGGTAAAAAAAAGGATAGGCCAAACTATTCTTGTCTTGTTTTTGGTTCCTCGTGGGTCAAATGTTTTGAAGGTGTATAAGAAAATGTTGTCACACCATCACCTTTTTGTACTTCGTACTAGTCTTGTTTCACCATCAACAAAGTGAATGATATTGATGTTTTCTAGATATATGGTGGTTTAGGCTACCATATTTCAAAACATTACATGTTTTGATTCATTAATATGTACATGAATTAAAATATAGGGTACAATTAAGGACTACAATCATTACTAACTTTACTTTGTCTTGGGTGGTACAACTTGAAATGAATATTTATGATTAACATGACTATGGTTGAATAAAATAGAAATGACTATAGACTTGATTTGAATTTTGACACTTGGGCCATGGTATATACAACTAAGTTTTGTTTTCTAAGTAATTGCACATTAAGGTGAACCAAAAACAACACATGTGAAGTTCATAAAACACAAGGAAAATGGTTTTTGGTAGGGCTTCAAATTCATTTTTGGGATTTTAATGGATCTTTAAATTGTTGTATTAATGTTTTTCTATTTGGCACAAAAGATGTATTATATTGATTTCTTTTGTTGTAAAAGTGCTACTCACATTTTTTTGGTTTCAATAAGTTATGGGCTTTTATGTAGATTGGTAGTTACATGAGGATCCACCAAATTAAATATCAAAGTTTGCATGTTCAACCTTTATTTTAACATTGTAAGATGCAAACATGTTAATAGGAGCCATTGGCGGCCCTTTAGGCATTTGCTTTTTAAAGAATATTCATAAAATATTCTCAAAAAAAGTCTTCAAAAAAGTTTTTAAAAATCTTTGTAATATTTCATTAAGGTTTGTGTTAAAAATTTGTTATAAATATGTTATTTTCAAAGTTTTCCAAGTCCATTTACAAGTCCTTTTATTGCTTTAAGTAGTGGTTACACTTGTTTTTTTACACTACTTTTGAAGGTCCAAATGTTAATGAAATAATTTCATATTTTGAAAATTTATAAAATAAGCTATTATATTTGATAATGTGAAAAAATTGAACTTATTTTTGAATTTAGATTTTTAAAAAAAAATTGGTGGAAAAAACATACAATTAAACAATAGTTATGACTATTTTTTGCTCCTATTAGCATGACTACACCTTGCAATGACACAATGCATATGGTTATATAGGAAAAATACAATACTCTTTAGTTATAAATTATTTAATGAGTCCATAAATGTTTTCTATGGATTGTGATTGGGATGTTGCATCACATAAAAAATAAATCCCATAATGAAATGATGACATTTTATCACAATTTTTTTAAAAATGTTTCTACAAGTTATGCTACATTTGATTAAATGAGTCCCTTCCAAACATTTAAAGTTGTTCCATTTTGTATCGTAGCAACCTACCTTGACCCTTGCAAAAATTGCCTTTTTGACAATCCTCTTATGGATTGTTTATTGTGGAATTGCCCTTCTAGCATAAACAAATATACTCATTGGCCATGTCAACATATTTTTATATGGCATGTGATCAAAGTGATGAGTCTAATTCAACCATGGAGTCATGTACTCATCTGTGTCACATATGATTACAAATGCAATCATGGATGTAATCATAGATTCATGTTTTTGGTGTAATGTGTCATTTATATCCTATTGGAATTTGGGCCTTTTGCAAAAGATGTTGAAATATTTTGGATATTTTGGTGCTTAGAATGCAACAATATTAAACTAAAAATGTCTTAAATTCCTTAGTCTTTGAATCCTTACATACTTATGAAAGGAGTCTAGACATGCCAAAGCTATTCAAATAATTTTGACCACCCACTGTGACACATATTGAACATAGGATTAACCAAACATCTCCATTGTTTATTAACAAAATCATTTTTACATGGGCTATTAAAAGAAGGATAAAATTAACCAATTCGCTTCCATTTTTTTGATATGGTAATTTAATCACAAATCACATAATGCCACGTGATAACCACCAATTGAATTACGTACTTACTTATCTACATAGTAACCACTTACATTTCCTATCTATTTCCTTATGATATGTATCCACTTAAAAGGTAGTTACCTAGACAATGTGAAGGAAAGGTAGGAGAGTTTATAAATTAGGTTACCAAGGCAAAAGCTTCATAGTTCAATTGTCATTCATCCGCAAGTGAATCATAATGGGTTTCCAATGGATGGTGTATGTGTGGGTTTGGGGTCACATTTGCTACAAGGAAGTTGCAAACCAACAATGCCTACTTAAGCTAACCTAATAGGCACCTACCTTAAGTTGACTGTGCAAATAAAAAATATTCAATCAACATCCCATTGTTGATCACAACCTATGTCATTTGTGGGAATTGATCCTTGAACCCCCAAGATGAAAATCAACTTCTCTACTACCAAGCCACCCTACTACACATTTGATAGTTAATTTATTGAAAAAACTTAACGTTGTATGCAAGGTTGGTTCATAGTTCAATTGGTTCAATTGAACCCTTAGTTGAAATTTAAAAGTAGAAAAATTCTAGCTTCCTTCTATGTTTTTGGTTACTTGTTGCAACTTAGGATAGAATTTGGCTTTTTAAAAAAATGTTCTTTTTTCAAAACTTGGTGACAATAAAACTCAAAAACACTCACTTTCTACTGATTGGAAAAACATTTGCCCCAAAAAAAGCCCTGGTCTGGAGCAGCCAAATTTTGGTGACGGATTTTCAGCATTGGTGAAATCATTTTCCAAGAAAATAATATTTTTGTCAACTATTCCCTTTTTAGAAATCACCAAAAAATGGGGGAAATTTTCTTTAAAAATTGCCATGTTTGTGCACATTGTTCAAGCAATTAGCAGTGATATTTTATAAGGTTTTTAATAAATTTCTAATTTCATAGCTGATCTATAGCCAAATGTGGCTAAATCTCCTTGTGGAACAAAGGATTGTCAATGTGGCAACATCACAAAAGTGAAAAGAAGAAAACACTGGTCTGACGTCTGGACACTCCCAGTTCCTGTGCTGCAACTCATGTCCACAAGTGTTTGCGAACCCTCGACCACCTTGAGGATCACCAACAGTGTTCTTTTCTAGGAATTTGTGTTTGTAGCTAAAGTTGCAATCGTTCATTGGAAAATGTAGAATAAGTGGTGATCATCCCTAGGAAAGTTTAGCCAAATATGGCTAGAAATGAGAATTAAAGTACAAATCTTTAATCATCTTTCTATATGTCTGGCTACACAATCAAAACCACATATATGAATCTGACGATTTTTTTGAAAAAAATTCTCTCACTTTTGGCAACTGTTTACTGTTTACAATTTTACGTCCGTTTGGGACCAGAGAGTCCATTAGATGAAAGGTAGATCATGGAGGACTGAAAACCTCCAAATTCACTTTAAATCGTTTGCTTTAATTTTTATTTCACATTTTGGCGATATATCGGGAGTAAAGAAAAGGCAAGATCACTAAGCTTGGCAGATCCCAATGAAGACCAGGATAGGAAGTGGGAAGGGTGCAATAGCCCCAGTTGCTTTGGGTCTTAACGAGGACCACCTATCAAGCAGCTGGCACCTCCTCCTATGGATGTAGCTGCTTCCTGCAATTGGCAGGGCCCATGCGTGCATGCCAGGCTCTTCTTATTATTAGTAAATTAGGCTACCCATTTGCCATCTCTGCCATCTTATCAAGCAATCCCCATGCGTGCACTGACTTGGTTCAGACTAGTCCTCTTCCTACCAGCAACAAAGTCTTGACTGCCAGCACCTATGGTATTTCCACACTAATTATGAAGGCGTCTTTCCTAGATCGAAGAGCTTGCTAGCAATTTTTAAACGCCATATAACACATTGTTTCTAACCAACCACTTCTGACACCATCTAATTCCACTGCATGCAGCAAAACAAAAAAGAAATACTCTCTTGAAGGACCGATTAGAACATCAAGGCAAAAGACAGATCTGCATGATTTCAGCGACTAAAAGCAGGGTTTGGATGCGCACGGATAGCTGTCAGATCATTTGGTTTCAGCCCTTTCTTCGCAGGCCAAAATCCTACATTAAAAATGAAAACTGCTGAAAGCATGTGCTTTTTAAAGATTTTCAATAGCCAGAATTCGATCAAATCTTTTATAAAAATCAGCAAATTCTTACAGATGGTCCGAGTAGGTTTGCAAAAAATTGTGGAGGGATTGTTAAAAAAAATTTTACTTTCATATTAGTTTATTGCCAAATTTGGCTAAATATTCCTGTGGATCATTGCTACTTTGGCTGTAACACAAAATTGCCAAAGGAAAACGGTGCTAGGTTTTATAGGAAGCAAGCTAGGTTTTCAATTTTAGGGCCCTAGTGGATTCCTAATCACCTACTGCTAAGGGGGTACGTCGGATAAATACTAGTCAACTGGGGGACTAAAAAGCTGGCAACTGCTGGGATTTACGAGTGTATGGAATTTAGCTGCACTGTACTGTAAAGGCTTTCACGTGGGGCATCAAGGTCGAGCTCGGAAGGGCCTTCGTACAGCCTTTTTTCCAGATCTTTTTCAGTTGTCTATGGCAAGCAGTAATGACTATGGACATCTCTTTCCAATAGGTGTTGTCTGTGATGACCGAATCTGCCTGCGATCATAACAACTTTTCCATTGTAATTTGCCCTGCAGCAGCTCCAGCTGTGATCACAGTCACCTCGCAGCTCTGCCGGTCTATAAAAAGTATCCATTTAGCTAGACAAACACGATTGGCTGCTGTGCTGGGGTCCAAGCTAAGAACTTGCTTTTTAAAGTGTAAAGAATTTGTCCCCTCCATCATGTTAATGCACATGTGTTTTGTGGAACTTCACTTTTAAATTATTCCGGCCAATCTCAGCCCCCTCTTCCTGTATTCTACTCAAAGGATTCTCAAGTATCCAAAATCTGCTTGGGAATGTGAAATGAATTGAAGTTGTGGATAGGTAAAGGAATGACATTTGTTTGAGACTGCATTATAGGGTCTCTCTTCTAGGAGACTTGGGAACTACACCCGTATCTCCAGTGGAGCTTAGTATGTGACCCTGCACATTCAAATTGGATGTAGAAAAGTCAGATTCTGCCTCTTTGGCTCAGCAAAATGGTTTTCACCCTTCAATTTGGCATACTTTGCTGAGGCTGGTGAAAGGCACAGCAGAGTGTAACACCTGCCAAAGAGTGTGATTTGGCTGTTGCTCCCTGTTTCTCATTGGTCAATCATAACGATTGGTGTGGGTGGTTTGCCATTGGTACCTAGTCTCTCACGTGTTTGCAGTCCCAGTTTTAATTTTGTGGGGGTGAGGGGGTTGCAAAAAAGTAAAATACTAAACCTTGATGTGAGAAATGTTTTTGAAGGGTCACATACTGAGCACCGCTGGAGATGCTCTTGATAGCCTAGTTCGCAACACCATGTTCCAAATGTTTTTAAAATCTAGACTTAAAATTGCAGTCAAACTAAGCGCTATTGGTCTATCTGACACATGGAAAGTTCGATTGGGTGGGGGCAGGGGGGGGTGGGCGGGGGTGTAAGTCTTGCAACTTCTGCTAGCACGAAATTGCTAACTGGATGGTCCCCTAGCATTAGTTGGAAGGACTTGCAGAGTATCTATGGATGGGACATCTCCTTCTGCACGGATGGAGCTTGTGTAAGTTTCCTCCCATATATACTACTTGAACTTAAGAGGCTGTCTATTCGTTCTATGTATGCATCAATAATTGGTAGAGGGGACTGTAGATGGATGATTTTGGAATAATTCTTTTCTCTTGTGTTACCTTTCTCCCCTTAAAAAAATTCTATCTTTTTTAGTATTCTGATTTTTCAGCCTTTGAGGAAGTGGAGAAGGACAATTTTGTCAAGTTCAACTCCATAAGTATATATATTTTCCCAATTGCAGGTCACTAAGTTTAGGTTTTGGGGTTTTTTGTTTCCAATGTTTGCTCTACCTGGAGATAACACGCCTGTTGCACCTCAGCGCTGATTCGTGATCTTCACAAGAGCTTAGAGGGTCATTCCCATGTGGTGGTGTTAAATTGGTTGGATAAAATGGAGAACAAATTATGTGTGATGGAAAGTAAGATAGAACCAAGTATAGGAACTAGTACTTAGGATGATGAGCCACTATAAATGTGGCCATGCCTAGAGAGCTTCAGCACTTGTGGCTGTCTCGGGATTTATTACAACCGTTCCATCATTCTGGGGAGGGGGGACTATGGAGTAGAATACTAGCCTTTGTAGTTATGGTTCGTGACAAAATGGGAAGTTCCAGCCATTGATAACCCCATCTGGAATGGCATTTTGCCAGTCTGGGTTGCTGGGCCATCCGCCATGTGATCTGGACATTCAACAGTCACACACCAGTTCGAAGGAATAGAATGGCCATTGGCTAGTCATGAAATGCAGAGTGTTCAGAGTTCAGACAAGACATTTCTGGCAAAATCAACTAGATTTCAGGCTGGTTGTTTGTACAAATATATTAATCAAAGGGTAATATTGGAATTCCAATGAACCCACAATAAACCTAAAATTCTAAGTATTAAACAGTATACATAGAAGGATTCTTCTGAACTCAGAAAGCCAAGCAATCACCAAATGGTAGTAAAATCTACAACTAAGGGCTGTTGCTGATTTAACGCCCTCGGCAAGGCCATGTTGGCACATCATGCCAAGAATTATCCCTCAAACAAAAACCAGACAATGAACAGACCTCTGAATTAGCAAAGCTCTTTTGGGTTGGGGAGGGAGGCAGGGAGGGAAGGGGGCAATGAAAAAGCCTCTGCAAACAATCTATAACATGCTTGTCAGTAGGTGTAAGTACCCAAAGATGAAAGTTCAAATGGCTCTCATTATTCATAAAAACCTCCAACCAATTTTGTAGTGTATTCTACGGTGCTCTTATAAAGCATCAATGCTCATTGGGCATTTCAAAAAACAAAATGCCCATTTCAGTTTTTAAAAAACTTTCCCATGATACCCAGTGGGTAGCTGCCAGGTATCAAATGGAAAAAAGTTAAGAAAACAAAGAATTCATTGTTTTTACTACGAGTAATACCCTTGACGGCAGACATTATCAAAATAAGGGCCCACTTTGCTTTATTCTGGTAATGCCTGTGGCCAAGACGGTTACCCTAGAAAAAATCCTCCACTCCAAGTTGCTATGTAGAGTTATATATTAGCAATAAACAGATACATTAATCATGCTCTACTCCTCAAAAAACACAAAAGAAAATAAAATTAGATGAGTATTGACTAGGGGATACAAGAAATAACTTAGAGACTCTTGAGACCATCTCCATGCACAACAGTAACATGACCTCTACACCGTATTCTGGATGAAGTATTTGGGAATGAGGTATATAGCAAGAAAATTGTGTGAAAGTAATGCACTTGAGACCTGTCAACAGACAATGGGGAAGCCAAAAGGAAATGACTGTTTTTGATGGGCAATTAGGTCGAATGATTGGGCCAATTGGTGATCTTTCAATTGTCTCACTTTATATTGTCTGCATTTTCATGTTTATGGGTGGGCATCAGGGGTTCTTTGAGGCGAAAGTTTAGTGGCTAGATTTTAGGAAAAAACCACAAAATCGCCAGATTTTTGTACTAAGTTCCAGTATGGTAGCAAATAATGTTCAGAAATTTTGTCCTGACCAAAACAAATTCATTAAATGCCTAGTGCCCTTTCTCCATTTAATTCAGAGAAAGTAACACGGATTTTGAGGTAGATAATTTACGCAGTAAATGACAACACTGCCCAGAGAGGATCTCCACTGCCCAGAGAGTTGTTTTTCTTTTTTTTATTTTTTCAATTTTGTAGTGTAGCAGCTGTGCGAGCCTCCCAAGGGAAAATTTGGACTTAAATGGTGACAATATGATCCTTCTTCTTTGGAGAAAATATCATCAAATTTCAAAATTTTGGTTTTTTTTATCACATTTGGACTCTGATTTTAGTTTGGTAACGTTTTTAAAACTATTGGAACGACAAACACTAAACAGGAGGTGAGCTGTTCTTGCAAGAGAGGGTTCTTCTAGGCTTGGAGTTGGATCTGGTTTACCTCCTCTTTCTTTAGTCGATATGCTTCAGGTGACTGGTGGAAGTTTCCGTACTTAGTGGTTCCCTTACCTCCATGTGGCTCACCTCTTCTGGGCTGTTTGCTTGCCTAGACTTTGATCCTTGCCCCTTGTTTTTTTTTCTCCCTTTCTTGGATGCTTTCTTTTTATGACGTTTGGCAGAGTTTTATCAATTAAATGCAACGCCAGTCCTGTCGTCATGTAATGTTAAATCGTTAGCTCTTGGGATGCTAGCAAATGATGCGACATCACAAAATTGAAAACAAAAATATCATTGTTGCTCTCTCTCTCTCTCTCTTTAACCACTATTAACTGAGCTCTGGCCCTGACATTGCGAATGTGTAAGTAGCGTGGATGCTGCTCTACAGGGTGATCACTGCCTTTGTTCTTGTCATGTCTGCAAGGGGATTGAGATTCCCTTGATCAGACGACTTGGGGAGATGGGTAAAAGACTGGCCTCCTTTGTTTTTATCCTTTTTTCTGTTGGTTTTTCTCTTTTGGTAGGGTACTCAGCTAAAGTTTTCTGAATATACACGAACTTCCTTCAATCCTCATATTTAAAATTCCCCTTCTTTGAGAAGAGTGCCAATTGGGGGAGATCTGACCCACTTCCTTGGACACCTACTGTCTTCTTAATGAGTTAACACAAATACAAACAAGGCATTTTCCACCATCTCTCAGGCCTGGGCCACTGGGCAGTATGTCTTCTGCTGCCCCAGCTCGGGTTTTCAAGAAGAAGACCATGATGAGATCAAGTGCTGACAAATTGACAGAAAAGCTTGACCCACCCCAATTTAAGTTTTTGTTTTGGGAAAGCTTCTTTTTGTTAGGGGTGGGGGGAACCCAAGACACAGAAATTTTGTTACAGTCACAGCAGCATAAATAGGCTAGTTTCAGACTTTGTTGTATAATTGGCCACTTGAGTTCCAATTCACAGTCTTATCCCCACTTGGATCCTCCTTGTATCTTTTTCAGTAGCGTGATCACGCCTAGGGCTCTGAGAGAGAGAGGGAGATATTTACCCCCATTTAGTCCGAGAAAGACACCAAAAGAGAGAGAGATTTAGCCAGACATCAACAGGAAACAACCCCATCTTCAGGAACTACATGGGAAGGGACATCTTCCAACAAGAGATGGAGTTTTGTTTGGAGCTAAAGATGTCCTTAGTCTGCGCTTGAGAGTGAACTGCAAGCAAGGAGGGGGAAAGCAAGAGATAACCCACTTGCACTCTGTGCTGCTGCTCACTACCAACCAGTGACGATCAACGGTTGAAAAGATGAATTGATTTTGTGAAAATTAAGCTCCATTTGAGTGAAATATTGAATCACATTGCATGTAACTTGAATTCAATTCAATTCAAAAAATTGAATTTAACTCAATTGAATACCAAAAAAAATCAGTTTTAAGCAAATCGAATTTATTTTAAATTCCTAAATTTAATTTAAATGTATTGAATGGAATTGATTTTTTGTTGAATTGAATTTTAATTCAAATTCAATTGAACAAAAATGGGATGCAAATTCATGTAGAAGGTATTGAAAATATGATCATCACTATGGTGTTTATTCCTAAACTTCAAAAAAAAAAACATTAAAAAAACATTTTTTCATTCATCTTTACTTGAAAACTGACTAAACAAATTCTAATTTAGAGTTGTACTCCAAAAGGACAACTTATGAAACCTTAAGCTGCTCTACTTAGACCAATTCTGATGAATTGCCTTCATCACTACAATTTTACTCAGGAATCAAAAGAATACACGATGGGAAACATAATCCATCAAATGGAGTGCTCTTTAGAACTAACTATATTCTGGTGCTGCCACTTTGATAAATGGTCTGGGCTGATGGCCCATGGTTTCAGGGAGGCCAGTTGTTTGCTTCCGATGCTTTCTTTTTCCCTTCAGAAAGTCATAAACGCTCCTGTTTTGGTAAAGTTGTTACAATCCTCAGGAATTGTCAAAATAACAACGCATGATCTTTCGAAGAGTGTTATGTCATTTACATGCTGTGATGGTTGTGCTGTTTTGTTTTACAGCAAAGTGGTTTATTTGCTTGAGCTTGCCAAAGCAACCCAAACAAAACAAAAAAGAGTTATAATTGCATGAAGGTTATTTTGTATGGGTCTATAATCTATGGTCACGTTACTGTGAATTGTAATCCTGGAAGAAAAATTGCCAGTTTGTTGTTGGTTTGACCAAACCTCAAACATTGGGAAGATCTAATTCCATTCTCCTATATTTTGGGTATCTGGGGATGATTCGGATTTCATACCTAATTGGATGCATTGGATTCAAGCTTTTGTTGGGACCTTTCTAATGAAACAAAAATTGACTACATCAGGAAGGATTTGATCTTGCACATATTCCTCAATCACGTTTGCTTGCAGATGCATATGCTGGCATGTTTAAGCCCAAATATGTATTTCCTCTTCGCTAATTTTGAGCATTTGGAACTAGAAAAAGACTTGGATGGATGAGAAATTGTGAAGTCCAATGTTTCAACCAATTGGCCACCTTTAAAAGGAGACATTATTCCCCTCTTTGCCTAGAAATACCACTCATGATGCCGAGATTCACATGAGTAGCAAACCATACCTATTACTCATGTTTGACAAAACTTGTTGAAATAATTAATTACTTGGAAAAAAAGGGTCTAGCAGCCCCAATCTGAATATTTCAAAATTTCAACAATAGTTTCTAATGGTGCATTCACACTTGATGTTAAGTCAGTGGTAAATGAAAATCTAGGTGGCATTCTAGGTGGCACCCAATGTTAAATGGGTGCTAGCTTAATCTTAAGTGAATGTTAACTGCTCTTTGTTTTTTCCCTTTTTTTTCGGCTGACCCTCTTAGGAATGAACTAGTACCAAACATGAGTGGAAGGTGTTGTATTTAGCTAGTAGCCAACAATTACCTTGTGCAATCCATATCTGACTTCTCACATAGTGAATAAAATGAAACTACAAAAACATTTGCCATAGGCCATTTACTGAAACTAAAAAAATAACAATGTCCTACAAAGTGGGTTCCCCTTACCTATTAGTAGCATGTTTGGGGATGCACTCTTGGAAGATTCCTATTGTAAATAAGAATGACATTTCAAGTATAATCATCAATGTGAAGTTTTACAAGGTTGTATATGTCCACTCCTAGCAGGTTACTAAATAGAATGAATGATATCGGTTTCAACAACAACAAAATATGTAACTGGCTAGTTATAACTGTCTGACCTACTCAACTGGACAACACACAAGTTCATTTCTGTTTGTGTAGATGCCCAGAACCATCTTTGGAATTTGGAAATCTACATATTTGAATGTCACTAAAACCAAGGTAGAAGAAGAGTTTCTCAATGATCTCCTTCTCAACCTACAACGAAGCTCACAATGATTGTATTAGATCCAAGTTAATCAGTATAATTCTTGCAAGTTTGATTTCATTTTAATGCATGGTCATCAATTTAGTAATCTTTCATCATGCCGAAATTTTTTCAAAACACTTTTTTTTATCTTGGAGCGTTTGACAGGGGGGCCGTTTGTTGACATTAGAATCGCACTCTGAGGGTTCAGTTCTTGATAGAGTTACATTCCCTGATTTTTGCTCAGCATGCATCACAAGAAGCTCCAAGTACAAGATTCAGCTTCAAGGCTTTGTTCCAAGGCCTCACTGATAGCGGGATATATTATCATTGTCACCACCCAAGGTGGCATGTGCTGTCTTATTATCTTGTTCTGTTCGAGCTTCTGTCCTCAAGAGCTTCTGTCCTCAAGTGAAACTGATGGAGATGGCAGTGTCAGTGTTTTTGGCATCACTTTACAGTTTACCATTTTGGTTGCGTGGTCACCACCCATGAGTGAGTCCCCCTCCAGTGGCAAAGTGAACATAATTGTGCAGGAAAAAAGCATCAGTCAGATTTGACTTGATCAACCAGCTGCCTAACAACATAATATAGAAAATAAATAAATAAATAAAGGAAAAAACATCCCTCAAGGGAACAAGAGAAGAAAAAAGAAAGGACTGAAGTCCAAACAAAAGACCACACCCAGATGTGCCAAACACACAATATAGAGCTTCAAGGGAGTAGGTGTAAAATCCAGTGGTGTCCCCTTCTCAATTTCAGAAGGAACCTTTGATCCTGGTTCTAACATTTTTTATTTTTTATTTTTTAAAATTTATAAATTGAAAGTTTCAATCTGATCTGGAGACTGCTTCTTCAAATTTTAATATTTGGTTCGCATCATTTTCACAAAGAAGTGCACATAATTCCAGATAAATATTATATAATGTTCTTTATTTTCAACTGATCAAATGCACTAACTTGTTTAAAATGTAAGGTCGAGTTTGTACATTTAAAATAAAATTATATTTATGTATTTTATAAAATTTGAACATTTTGAAAACAAGGCAACACCCCCATTTCAGGTTCCAATTCAATTTTGAAAATTAGCACGTTCTCCAGTTAGGTTTAGTTGATGATTTGAAACTTGGAATTTTTGATCTAGAGACCTTAGGACTTGACCTATAACTTGGACTTGAACTTTGCTCAAATCCAAGTACCCACCAACATTGGTTAAATCCTTTTGCCCTTCTCCCTCTAAACTATAGCCCAACAAATGTAACAAAGTGCACAAGTAATGGGCAAGAACCCTAATATTTGTAAATAACTATTACAAATTGAACTATTATTTTACTCAAGATAACTAAGAAAACAAATTCAAACCATCAAATTCAGCAATCCCATTGGCCTGAAAAAAGAAACTTCAGACATACACACAACCCTATTATGCTGAACATTGAAAATAATGGCCCCTTTCTACCATTTCCATTGGCCCTCTAAATTTCTTACAAACCTACCAAACCATGAATAGGCTTAGGGTAGTTCACTCAAGATAACTAAGTGAAAATTTTCTTGCTACTGAATTTTAGGTTTTATAAAATATTAATTGCCCATAACATTTTTTCTTCACACCTACACAGAGGCCTATTCAACATCCTCTAGAAATCAGTACACTTTAATACTATAACCCTTGTGTGTATACACAGGGTTAAAGGCTAAAAACCTCAAATCTGACTTCAAAAATTTACAATGAAATTATAAACAAGGGGTGTGTCACACCGTGGCCTTGCCATTCACATTAAATAGTATCTTAAGGCAAAAGAAGACTTATGGAAACTCAAATATTTCACCATGCAAAAATATACTCTTCAAAAAATCCTCTAAAAGAAACCAAAACCCTTCAAGCTATGATAACTCTATAACTAATCTCAAGTTTCAACACAAGCCAAAATACCATCTTTCAAAAATACTCATATAAAAATAGACCTATTATTATTATTACCTAGGGGCCAAAATCCTTTAAGCTACGATACTAAAACACAATATCCTTCCTTGCCTTGGTAAGCAAGGCCAACAAAGTGATGTGATCCCTTTTGCTTACCCCTCCAAAAATGGCTTAAAACTGAATTATGTCGAGCTTGGTAGGCTTATCACAAACAAGTTGACACTCATCAACTAAGGGTCTAAGGCAATCCTATTGGCTGAGAGCTATAAATTGGACCCCCAGCCTTTAGATGAGGGTCCAAGACCAAAAGTGGCAAATTGAGGGTAAACCTACATGGCACCATTTTGGAGGGGAAATTAATTAGTTTGGACCGAAAAAAGAAAGAAAGAAAAGAGAGAGGCTCAAAAGAGAGTGCATGATTTGGAGAACCACATGTACATGTATGTATGTAAGCTAGGGTCCGATGCATGGTCCAAGTCAAGGATTCAATTTGCTTCAAATGAGTCCAATTTGGCTCCTAGGAATTTGAACCATGGACCCCCATCTAAAGTGGCCCCCCGAAGGTGTATGAATATCAAGTTAGCAAATGGTGGATGAATATAGACTGAGCAAGCAAGTCTGTCCATTGACTTAGAAGTGTGTTCCACCTTAGAAGTGTATTCCATCTCTTTAAAAAAAATTATAATTTTTTTAAAATTTAAGAAAATTTTAAAAAAACAAATGAGCCATACTCACTGTCAGCTATTTACCAGTGTTGTCTGGTTCTTCCTTCTAGAAAGAACCTCGGATCCTGGTTTTGACAATTTATTAAAAAAATTGGCAAGTGACTATGGGTGTGCATTTGATCTCAATTCATCAAATTTCTAAACTGATTTTATTTATTTATTTATTTTTTTGGATTTTTTTTTCAAATTCAAGAACCTTCAATCCCAGTTCAAAAAGGGGGGTCTGATTCCATGTGCACACTAACACTCCCCAAAGCTGAAAATTTTAAGGGTATGAAAATTTTACAAGTTTAAATTGAAATTTGTGAAGGTACTAAGTTCTATAACAAAGTCAAACTAATTGCCCACTTATAAAGTTCAGCCTACTTGCTGAATTTTTTAAAAAAAAATCAAAATGCCTACTTTAAGAACCTCAACTTATTTTTAAGGTTTTAATTTTGATTCAAGTTCTAATTTCAGCTAAAGAAACCACGTTTTGGTCCTTATGCTAGTTCAATCAAAAAGGTACTTGATTGGATTTTATTGCAAGAACTTGAACCTAAACTTCAAACTAAGGAACTTGTTAACACTAATATTTATAACCTATAGTCATTACTTTTTACTTGTGATTTGTTGGTGTAACCCAATTCAATGTGAACATTCATATATATATATATATATTATTATTATTTTTGGAGGATTTATTCTGGGAGAGTCACTCAGAAATCTCTTCTTTTGCAATTCAAAATATAAATGTGTGCATATTTTATGTGTGATTTTGTTAATTTCAATAGTCTTGGGCACAAGTCTAGTAGTGCACAACATCCTACACAAGGTCAATGGCCCATGTTTAGCTCAAATTAATTGTTGGATTTCATAATTTACCATTGAGTCATATAACTAGTGATTTTTTGTTTTTAGCAAAATTTCACAATTTGGCAAGAAAATACCAAATACATAGTCATGTACTTGTCATAAGTGTCATATATGATTATAAACATAACCATTTTGCAATCCTATATGTCATGTTTCGGCATAAGAGCTTTTCACCACCACAAGAAGTTAATTGTTTAACAATTTTGTGCACATTATGAACTATGCAATTTGCTTAGACGTTGAACATAAAAACAAACTTCTAACTCCAAAATGGGATTTATTACAAAAACACACCAATTAAAAGAAAATTAATAAACCTATGAAAGTGGTGAAAATAGGGGAATGGTATCTTTACAAGGATTGTAAGTACAACAAAAATGAAGTTGCTTATGTTTCCAAAGGGAGGGAGTTTGTTTTGCAACAACATGTTGGTTAGTGAGAAGCGCGAAAATCAATTCAATTTGTTACATTGTTTCACACACTAAAGCATGACAAGTTAATGTTTGAATATGATGTTCACCAAGATTTATTTGAGTTTTTGAATCTTGAAAAGAATCACAAAATGCATTGGATAAACACCTTTGGCTAAGTTATGGCTCAAGATATGCATGACATTATTTTTGACCTATCACAAAATATATTATTGGAACAACCCAATACTAATCACTTACTTGTGATAAGATAAGTAGAATTGACAACCAAAGTTCGAAATTAGTTGATGCTTATGTGTTTTAGAATCGATTGTGAATACCAATCCTCTTATCCCCTAAGTGCATGGAATTAAACCATGTGCTAATAATCTTACTCAAGTCCTTATGGAAAGCCTTGATGCATGAAAGAGGTTTCATCAAAAAATTGATTGGCAATAGGCCTATGACATTTGGTGATGATGGGGTTTCTATTTTCCAAGGCATTAGGTTAGGTGTTACTTGACAAATTTTCGATGATTGGACTTCACATTCTATATATGGCTCACATAACCAACCCTACATTTAGACTTTGTCACATTTGCAAATGGTGAGCAAAATTAAATGTTTGATTCAAACTTTATACAATTGTTTTTCCAAAAGCCCTAACATGCACTTGGAAATTACAAAGCATGTAAAACTAATGGAAACCAAAGGGGCCAAGATTTTAAAGAATGCCAAAACCCACTAGATATCTAGGTTGCCCTTTGCTAGGTGTGTTATGGTAGAGCATAGAGTTTTTTTAATGAAAATGGCTATTGATGGTCCTACCAATGACAAGGAAAAGGCAAACTTTGAGCTTTTTGTGATGTGCAAGTTTTATTAGGGCTTTTTGTCATTCTCTCATTGCTATAATCAATCCACAACCTAATCAAATTCAAGTAATTACATGACATTTTCATTTGTGATTTGTTGTGACAACAAAATTGGGTGAAGGGGAAATATATAAATTATACATAGACCTAAACACAAGGTTCAAGTTTGGTGCATTTGAAGATTACAAGGTTTTGTTGTGTGTGAAACATTTTTCAATAACCATGCATTGGATGATAGATTGATACATGGGCATAGAGCATTTGGCATTCAATGTGAATCATCAACACATTTGGCCTACTCATTCGAATTTACAATCTAGTGAGGTATTTTATGTGACAAAGGAGGTTTATGTTGTAATCATCACACAAGTGGAAGTAGAATGTGCAAATTTATTCTAAAACCCTAACCCTTTTCTTCATTTTGTCTATTTTAATTATGTTTATTTTGTTTTGCAATTGAATGAACTAAAAAATGGATATGCGTTGGAGGGGTTACTAATTGCCTTGTTCCAAAATTGCAAGGGAGATTCCCTACTCATGGTGTCATGCATAGTTTAGGTGTGGTAACCCACAATATTGGTTGTGATCTAATGGAAAAGAAAGTTTTTGCAAGCACTTGGATGGGATTAAAACAACTTTTCACCACCCTAAGAAGTTGAATAGTAGTAATGTTTGGGTGCTTGAGGTTTTGTCATCAAATGTAACAATCTATGTTCAAGTTGGCCATGAAATCAAATGCATGTACTACCATGGTTAAGCCACTTGATGTGAATCTTTTGATTTGCTGCTGATGTACTCTTTGAACATCAATAATGTTTGCTTGTTCTTTTCCAAAGTACTTCAAGTTTGCCATGGTACAAGTCCTTATAGCATAGAAAATGAACAATGCTCCAAATGTTTATTATCTTGCAAATCCATTGAATTACACAATCAACTTATTATCAACCTAGGTTTAATGATTGGAATGTTATTCCAAAAGTTTTATACCCTACATAATTTTTGGCATGTAGAAACAAACAATTAATGATGTTTAAAGCAATATATTGTAAGAACTTAGACTTAAGTTTTTCTAATCTTAGTTCAACATTTTTTTAATAGGATTGCAAGCTACAATTATTGGATGGTTTTTTTTTGTGTAAGTGAAGTTGGTGATCCCAAATGAATTCAATTATTTATAACTCAACCTTTTGCTTTTAAGATGTTCTATTGTGCCTAGAGGGGGGTTTTGTATTTGAATAACTTTGTTTTGTAAGATATTTCTGTTGTAGTGTGTAGTTTAAAAGGTTCAATCTCCTCATAACGACATAAATTAAAATTTTCATTTTGTCAAATTTTTGAAATTTTATTTATTATTTGTGTTGCAATTTTGATAAAATCAAATTTTCAATTTTTAAGTTTTGAACCATAGACCTTCCATGACAGCAACTGAATGGAGCCAGTCTAGACATACTAGACTATTCAATAACATTAGTAAAACATTGTTTATTATTTTTTATAACCATTACTTGTCGAAAGTTTCAAAATTAAAAACCAAGTGTCAAAGTGAAGATTTCAAATTTAATTAATCATTCAACAGTTTGTTGCCGAAATAGTAAAGGTTTGTACATTGTGATTCATTGCATTGAACATTGAACAATGAGCGTTGTGGGAAAAGATCAAAATCTTCTTGATTGAGTAAGAGGTTGCCTAGATTTCTCCTTTTGAGAATAGGCAAGAGCCAAAAATCCTGAAACAATCTGACCATTGTAGCTAGAAACAGCCAATTTGAAGAAAAAAAAATGCCTAATTAAACTCCATTTCTCCTTAATATGTAGCCAAAAGATTTCTTTTTCTAAAAATCTTATAACCTGCCAGACTCCAGCTCATTCCAACTAAGGCCATTCTGGCACCACAAGGGCTAAAACAGTAGCCAAATGTCATATTTAAAATTTTTAAAAAACTGATGATTATGTGACTATTTGTTACTTTGTGTTAATGTGGAAAGCAAATTCAAAATGAAAACATCACTATTTCCCATTGGATGATGAGATGATGATACGTGTACTACCAATTCAACAAATGGAGAGAAATTGACAAAACATCAATTGTTCACCAAAAAACAAACTCCATATGTAAAACATGCATTACAGCGACCGAGATAAACTCACACCCTTCCTTGCAACAGAAATGTGTGAATGGCGTACTTCTATGAAGGATATAAATGGAGAACTCATGTGAAAAAGACGACAGCAAGCAATTAACAACAAGGACATCTTTCATATCTGCCCTTTGAGAAATTGGCAGAAATTGGGTGAAAATTTTGGCCTCATTCTACTACTGATGTCCTCTAGATTCATGGCTGTTGGTCAAATAATTTTAATTTAAATCTACTAAATTTGCTTGTTTACCGCTATCTATATCGTACCATTTCCAAGTATTATTATGGGTGTCAATATTATCTCCATGTTGCCACTTGAGGGTTTTCATTTCAAGAAACATTATTTGTGGGGTTGAACTTTGAAAGCCATACCATCTTGTCCTCATTCTTTTATTATTTCCACCTTGTGGAAATAATACACAAGGTACATCATGTTGGGTTGGAGTTTATAGGTCCCCAAATGGCGATTATTATATATCATACTACATTCATGGCTTCAGCACATGTTTGTTGAATAAATAAATAAATAATTAATTAATTTTGAGGGTTCTGTTTTGAAAAAAAAAATATTCTAAAAATAATCCAAATGATTCCCCTTTTTTTCTCCTTCACAAAACTTTTCTCTTTGAGAAAAATATGTTTTGAAAATTTCAACATTTTCAAAAGTAATATAATTTGTGCTGGAGCCACCACCACGGTATTACAGTACTCTACAATAAAATTTGATTCTCCACATGTTATTATTAGAAACATATACAACGATGTGTTGGTATCATTAATCAAAAAACATACCCTAAAACCTGATGTTACTACTAGTGGTTAATGTTTCCCTTATTTTTCAAATGAAGCTGGAACACCTTCATCTGAAACTTAAAATTCACATTTGCCAAAGTTCCTCAGCTACTACCATAGTGCTATTGCAGTTTCAGCACTCGTGTGCTGAATAATTAATTTATAAATTTAAAAGTTTAACTTCATCATATGAATTTTATTTTATTTTGAAAATTTTCCGCAAGTAATGGATATGATTATTAAAAGCACTATAATTGTGTAAGTTTCCTACTAATCTTTGTGGTTAGATGGTTCACATTTAGCACATTTAAATAGATTAGGCTACAGTTTGAATCTGGCTGCTTTCAAATATGAATTTTACAAATTTGATCAAATTTTTAAAATTTTAAACATAAAGACTGATAAATTTTCAAAACTTAACAAAAATATGAAATAATTTAATTTATGGTGAAGCACCAATGTAGTATAGTAGTAGTAGATCTACGGGAAAAACTTCCCTAAAGTTTGGGATGTTTGGATTCATCCTAGAATGATGCTATGTATTAACTTTGGAGGTTTATTTTAGTCAAAGAACCAATTGTGCAATGCTAGCCATGGTGGAATGGTGCATGATGAAGCAATAGTAAGGACATGGAATGGCTGAACTCTTTTCTCATAATTGACTTCTTATAGTGATGTAATATGTGTTTGAAAAAATTAATTTACTACACACCATGAGGTTTTTCCTTTAAAGAGAAATGGGGATAAAAAAGAATATTGATCACCTTAATGCTACTTGCCAAGTGTCCTATTATTTTAGGATTGTATCTCATTGTGTAGCATCACATTGTGTACCATGGTTATCATCCATTTACCACTAACCTCATTAACACTCTCAAATTAACTATCTTAGGAACCTTCGACCAATCTAAAATGTCCAAACAAGCACAAAGACTCTTATTATTTTAATCAACATATAAGTATGATTTTCTCTTTGGTTGTAAAGGACAACCCAAAGTTTCTTTTGAGTCTTGCAAACCAACAATCATGCATCTGCCCTAATGATTTAATAAAATGTTGTAAAACAACAGTTTTCTTTCATATTTGTCATTCTAACACAGTTGCTTAAATTAAACCAAACTTGATATTTTATTATTTTTTATGCATGCTTTCCACATGGAACTTGATTTCAAATACAAAAATAATTTTAAATAAAAATGAATTAGGGAATGACTTATGTTGATCTTTTACTTGGTCATATCACAAGTTTTATATTGGGGGAGGCAGTATCCAATTAGGGTTCTGTTCTTTGAAGCATGGGAACACAACCACTGTCATTCTTAACCCTGTAAGCCAAGAACTGTTACATAACCCTGTTCGGACCAGACCATTCAATGTGCAAACCAAGGGAACGTTATTTCCAAAAAAATTCAAATGATGTGCAAAATAATATAGGATACAACTTATTTTATTTATTTATATTTATTTATTTATTTATTTTACTTGAACATAAATAGGATATTTAAAACTAGATTATGAAAATATATCTAGAATGTATTTTCAATATTTTTTATTTGAATAAATTTATTTGAATGTTGAGTTAATTCACATCATATCAAAAATTACATCTTTATTTCACATGTTTAATAAAACATACAAAGAGTAACTTCCCCTAGTATATAAGACAATCTTGTGGAGAATAAACTAACAACCATTATGGGTGCAAACTCAACAACATGTATCAAAGTTATAACCATTGTTTAATATTACTAGATTAAAGGTTTAAATTTAAATTAATGTTGACAATGTTTAATGTGTTTAGATGATAATAACTGTACCATTTTGAATGAATGTTATGAGTATAGAATACTTTAAAACATTTTTATTACAATGCTTTTATTATTTAACCCTATCCTCAAATGATTTTAAATGATGTAATCATGAACAATATTTTGAACACATGAAAAGACACCATAGTGAATGAAAAGTGTTGGGAATGAATATTGTTTTTTGGAATGTGATGTTTTGACTTGAACCATGTTAGTAATTAGAGGAATTTTCACAATGTCTTTGTACATAATAATATGGGAGCCCAGAAAAAACGAAATTAATTATTTAAAGAATTACACTTTTTTTTATTTCATGTTATGTGATGTTAAAACTTATTTGAGAAAAAATAATGCACGTCTACATTTACTCGGAAATGAAAATATACTCAAAAATTGATTAAAATAGTTAACATCTTGAATGGAATTTGTAATATCTATTGAATCATATAATTAAATATGTTTAAATCATGTGAAGAGTTTGACAATTCTCATATCACAAATGTTGTTGGCTATGTGTGTGATAAATGGAATTTTGATGAATAATCATATTCATATGGAGGGGAAAAAAAATTGTGTTTCAAATGTTAATTTGATGACTAATGAAACAAAATACTAAATGCAATCCAAAATTCAATGTGGGTTCTACTATACAACATACATCATAAATATACACACATGCCTCTTGGGATTAAAATTAAAAATTTTAAAAATCCAAATAATATTAGCTCCCTTCCTAAACTTTCTACATTCACTTATGTCTTCGAACCATTTTTTTCAGATTTATGTATCGATTAACTCAAAGATTGTCAAGTAGTCTCCTGAGGTTTTGGCACATTGATAAGATTTATTTCTCCATCCTTTAAATTGGCATCATATTCATATTATCCAACAAATGTTTTTTGATAAATTGTGTATTGCTCACCGAGCTTGCTTAGGTCTAGGTGTGGACTTTTGTTTGATAGTTTATTGCATATCTTCCCCAAGTTCTATGTATTCTGATTTTTGTAAACACTCTTGGAGTTTGAATTAAAGCTCCACGATCCTTCAATAGTTAGCCTTCCTCAATGTGTTTGTAATTAACCCATGCATCCATTGGGTATCCCGCTTGTATGATGTGCCCATGAAAGCTAACATATAAAGACAGATGATTATGTGTACAATACCTTTATAATGCCTATTATTCATGAAGTCAAGTTCCATGTGATTAGTGCATACTTACATACATTTCTATACTCCACACTTCTGTCTTATTAACATTGTCCTCTCCAAAGGCAAGGTACACGCCCTTGCAAATGTCAACAATACTGATCATTCACAAACAAAGATTCTTTCACTCTTAATCATTAACTTAACAAGGTCATGAAGGCAAAATTAAAGGGATTATTGTAATGAATCACACCTTTCATGTGATCAATTCCTGGATGTCTTACTGGCAACAATTTTGGAATATTAGACCCAATTTGGGGGTTGTACAAAATATTAGACTTAAAATATATCCAGAAAATTTGGTTGAAATAATGAGAGGAATTGTAAAATGTCAAGCAAAAAGAATAAGACGACAAAGGAAATTGGAACAACATTGGGAATAACCATGAAATCAACCACAACATCTTTTTGCATAAGGAGTACATTTCATATCTTCTTGAAAAGTTTATTTAAGGTTGAAGGATTGAAGGGCAAGGCATCAAACATGCCAAATGGATCCCTTGTAATCCTTCAAATGTGCAAGACATAGTGAGCAGAACAAACATTTTAAGAAAACCATAAAAGAACCAAACTAGGCTTTTTTAGGGGGTTCAACTAATAAACCCACCATATTGGAAATGTCCATCTATCTATGAAGGAAGGTAGTTTGTTTTGTTTTGTAGTTATGAGATCCACTGAACCAGGATGCTTCAGATCATGTTCTTGGTGTCTTTGGAAAGCTCTCAACTAGGAGGGGTGCATGGGCTTGGTTCCAAGACAGTTGGACTTGCAGTGCAAAAGTTCTTGAATATTGAATGACTTCTTCACTGAAAATTAAATTAAATAGTAGCTTTTTTTTTTTTGAGGAATTGGAATGTGCCTTTGGTGTTGTTGGAAAGATCTTGATGAGCAAGATTTAATGGAATTTATTTGGTAAGATTTGGATTCAGATCGTGGGAGATATTGATTTTAAAGTGATTTCTGCCACTGAAAATTCAAATAAATTCCAAAAAACCAGGTCTTGAAAGGAAAAATCAGTTGAAGCCATGGTAACACTTGGGCCAATGGCACAAGCCACACTAGTATGCATGAACAAGCAAAAGCAAATTTACACACCTAGGTGATAAAGTAAAATAAACAACTTTGTGAATTTGGTACCTTGAGAATGAAAAGTACTAGGCACTTTGTGGGGGCATTGGTCTCCATGAGCTAACTTAATAAGCCTCTTGAAACATCATTATGATCCCATTCAAGTTTTGGTTACATACTGTTACCCAAGTCACCACATGAGCAACATGTTTCTATTTCTTCAAATTTATGTTTCTCATGTGGTAGCTCAAGTGTACAAGAAGTTATTCACATAGCAACAAAAAATTGTACGGTTGTATAAATTCCTAATTACATCACAATTCTGAACCGTCAAAATGTGATGAAACAAACTATTGTACAAAATTTTGTAAATAAACTGATTCTTTCATGTAGAACTGAAAGCAATGTTACAAGGCTTGAATTTTATCAAGTTACACCCTTCAAAACTCATTGAAACCAATGCCCCAAAAATTGCTTAGTACCTCTCATTCTAAAGCTGGATACTTATATTCACAGGGGTCTTATTTTAAAGAGTATCATCTTTATTGATTATGTGTGCAAGACTTAAGTACTCAATTAGGGGCCTGGCCTTCTTAATGCAGGGATATGGCAACTAAACGATACTGGAATGAATTTATGAATCCAAATCTGTCCTGAACATTGATCTTCATACAATCTAGATATATACAACATAATTCCCATGCAAAAACAGAGCATCAAAAGAGTTTCCTAAGTTTTGAATCAAAACCAAAATTATGCAAGATTTAGAATGTACTCTGCTTTTTAACTTCCTATATTTTGATATGTCCCATATGGACAAATGACACATATCCCCATTTGCAATCAGAAAAATCCTCTCTAGACAGAATACCCTATTGAGTAGGTCTGGTTGGATCTGTAAATCAGTTGTAATATCACCCTAGCTTATTTCCATTTGTAAACGAAGATTTTACCCTAGGTTTTGGGTAAAATCTAATGTAAATCAGATATGTATGATAGCACAGTCTTGTATAGGTTTCATTGATATAAAGTAACAATGTTGCTCAGGGCAAATGGTGAAACAATGGAAAAAAAAATGTTTAAAAAAAAAAAAACTAATTAAAGTTAATCACCATCACTAAAACAAGTAAAGTAGGGAATGTAAGTAGTTGTGACATAGGTAGGTAAGTAGGTACAACACTTGGAGGCTACTAGGTATGTAGTCGGTTAGTACAAGTAGTACATAGCTAATGAGTGTATTTAGATATTGGACGGCAAATACAACATAAAAGTGTTTCCTGTCCATGAACCATCCATCCTACATGGTGCAATGGTGTGTGCTGATTGATTCACTTTGGTCACCATATACCATGGTAGCCTAGCATGCTCGGCACTTTGATGCCAAATATATAAAATATCTTCTGCTAAGATTTCAGCATAACTCATTAAGAAATTATTAAGATGCACTTTTTACTTGTTAAGTGCATCTTAATAATTTCTCGATAGTCCTGGTTTTTCTTTTTTCTTCATAATAATTATTAAGATGTACTTTTCACTTGTTAAGTGCATCTTAACAATTTCTCAATAGTCCTGATTTTTCATTTTCTTCATAATAATTATTTAGTGTCAAACCAGCTAGGTTACTACAGGAAGCATAATTTGTGCAGGCAGGTGTGAAAGAAAGAGAGTTTTCAAGGGAGTTTTAAAGGGGGTAATCTTATGAGAAGGCGTCATGTGCTGGCTCCCCCAGGGCATCAAGAGTAAGGACTACAACTAACTAGAGTTGGAAATCATTTCTGATGGTGGTAACCCAAATTTGATTAATTAA
>Ga0116229_10000347_pt1 | contig 58135 bp, 48 predicted proteins | sample S1TSphgellanicum_3_FD_87313 | JGI IMG/M metagenome (GOLD analysis project Ga0116229, IMG submission 87313) | Host-associated microbial communities from peat moss isolated from Minnesota, USA - S1T2_Fc - Sphagnum magellanicum MG | ecosystem: Host-associated > Plants > Peat moss > Unclassified...
AATTCTTGAGATATGCAACAACTGACGCCTGCTGGCTTGAACGCGGACGGTCGGCGACGTTGCATCAACCGGCAAGGCGAGCGTAGCTTAGGTTCGATGACGCAGCCTGACCCGATCGAGGTGATACTGCGCCGATACTGGCCACGTCATACGTTTCGGCACGGCGACCGGATGATCACTATTGCGTGCCTTATTCGTAATGCCGATTGGAGAACGCTTGAGGCTTGTCTTCGTGCCTGCCTTCGTGTGCTTGGTGTCTTCGTGGTTAATTTCCTTGGGGCCGATCGCGTTGGCGGCGCGGGAATGGTGGAATGCGAAGGGCATTCCACCCTACGCGGCGGATGCAACGCGGACGTGGCAGAGCGCCCGGATTCTTCAGGCAGATCGGCATCTCGAAGAAGTCGACAACAAAGATAAAAGTTTTTTGGTTCTTTTTTTCAAAAAAGAACTACTTCCTTCCCTGTGTGGTGAGCCGGCGCGTAACCGCGCCGGCCGTTTCACTCAGGGATTGGATATCGTCTGCGGCAAGCCCGCCGACTTTGCCGACGCGGCACCGACCAGGTTTTTCACCACCGGCGTGCCGACGCCCGCGGATACGCTGTAGGTTGGGCTGACGTTGGATTGTATGAGCCCGTTATAGCCGGGGATTTGCGTGTGGTAATATTTGGCCACCGCGCCTTGCTTGGCTTGCTCGGCGGCTTTTTGATACAGATACGTATTGAGGTTGCCCATGCGGCCTTTCTGCTCGATCAGGAGCGCCATGGCGCTGGCGAATTCCGGGGATGACAGGCTGGTGCCGATATAGCCGTAGAATCCGCCGCCATCGCCGACCGCAATGGCGTAGATGCCGTAGCTGCGGTCGGTGTTGCCGTCGCCGTCGTTCGGGTTATTGCCGCCGTCGCAAAATCCGCTTTTCTTGTTGAGCTTGGAAATGCCGCCGGGACAGCCGCCGACCTGCATGCCGACATCGGGCACCGCGCGGCCGGTGCTGAACCCGGTGGTTACCAGCGACTGGTAGTCGGGCGCGGGCCACATCTTGCTGACGCCGCCGCCGGCGCCCCAGACGCCGCGGGTTGCATTGATGCCTACGCCATACGGATCATACGGAATTTCCGGATCGGACCAGGCATTTTCGGTCGCGTAGGCGGAATCCAGCGAGCCTTGCTCATACGTCGTCACCAGGTTCGTGCCACCCACGGCGGTCACGTTCGGGTCGGACGCGGGTTCCGACACACCGGCCGCGAAATGCGCTTTCGGGGCACCGAAGAAATAGCCGGGTGTCACACATTCGCGGCCGGCGCTATCGCCGGAGCTCGCCAGGAACGTGATACCTTGCGCGTTGCCCTGCATGAACAACTCGTCCTCGGCGCGCCAGACGCCGCGGTAATCGACGCCGCCGTTGTAATTCGGGAAGTCGTAGAGCTCGCATTCGCCGAACGATGCGCTGATCAGGTCAACCTGGTTGGCCTCGATCGCGGTTACGTAGCCGGCGAATATGCTGCCGTCCGACAGGTCGGGGATGTCGTAGAGGATGACATTCGCGCCGGGGGCGCCGCCGATCTCCGATTGCGTATCGATCGACACTTCGGCGAAGGCGCCGCCGAACAATCCGCCGCCGCCGTTGACCGGCACGTCCGCGAACAAGGTCGGGTCGGGCGTGCCGGTGATGGTGGACCAATTCTCGTTGTCGAACATCGCCTGCACGTCCGACGGCAGGTAGTCGCTCGACATCAGCACGCCGATGGTGGCGCCGGTGCCATCCAGCCGCTGCGAGTTGCCGTTCACCGTCACCATCGTCTCGTAGGACGGATATTGGTAGGCCTGCTTGAGGTCGTCGAACCAGTAGCCGCCGTCCTGGCTGTAGCGGTTGTAGGTTCCGCCGCCCAGTTTGGAGGTCACCTGCTGCGACATCACGTGCGCTTCGTTGCGCCCGAAGCTCATGACCGTGGCGCCGGCAGCGGCCAGTTCGGGCGGCAGGTGGAGCGTGCCTTCGGCCACCACGCGGGTGCCGCTCGCATTGGTCGTGGTGTGCGCCAGCCTCAAATGGGTGCCGAGCGCACGCTCCACCGCAGCGGCCGACCCGCTGACATGCAGGCTGCGTGTGTGCGTCTGCACCTGCAAGCCGCGTGTGGTCAGCGCGGTCACCACGCGGTTCATGGTTTGCGTATCGGGCCCGAAGCGCAGGCCGAACTGCGCCGGCGTCAGCCAGTGATGGTATTGCGGGCTTGCGGGGTTGTGCAGGGCTTGCAGCAGGTCGCGCAGCTTGGCGGTATTGCGCAACGGCAACGCGACTTCGAAGCTCACCGGCGCGGTGGCATCCGGCGTGCCGACGATCGTCAGCCCCGGCACCCCTGGACTGGCCGCCATCGCGGCGCTTGCCATTAAGATGCAGCCGGCGCTGGCCGCCAATAGATGCCTGTAGCTCATGTTCGACCCCTGTGATTTGCCCACTCGGACTGGATTTGGCGAATCTAAGGAAGCCTGGCCGCTTGTCGATGCCCAATCGGGGACGGATGTGCTTTTTTGTGAGAAGGACTTGTGCCGTGAGTGGTTCATTTTGCGGCGATCGGACGGCTGGGCGTTGGTGGGCTGGAGCACACCCTACGGCTACCGGCGCAATTCTGGCGGCCGGGGCGTTGGGCGCGGGGGTCGGCGGCTGACGCGCGAACGGGCCAGGGGATACATCCCCTGGCCCACGCTCAGATAGTGAGGCTCAAATAGTCCGGCTTAAATATCCGCGCAGGTCGCGGCGATTGCCACGTCCGCGCAGGCGCGCCCCTCAGCGCTCAGTGAACAGAGACAGTTGTGATCAGCGAGTTGGAAATCGCCTGCACACCGATAAGATCGAGTGAGCCGTGGGCGAAATTCAGGGTAATGCCACCGGCCGGCGTATCATCGACAGTCTCTGTAAAGGCGGAAATTCCAATCAGCGTTATGTGCGCAAGATCATCTTGCGCCAATCCGGTTACTGAAATGTTACCCGTACCGAATGTAGCGTCGCCCATAACGATCAGGCCAAGCCCCTGCGCGCCGCCGACCTCCGAAATTGCCGCATTCGCGTCCGCCTTCAACACAATGTCGTCAAAGCTGCCGCCGGCGGTCAATTGCGTGCCCAGCATGGTGCCGTTGAGCGTCACGTTATCGTGGCCGCCATGCACATCCTGAAGCGTGAGTCGATCGACGCCGCCGTTCAGGATGACGCCATCATGACCCTGCGTCAGATCGATGCTGTTGGTTGCAGTGTTGGTGGCGCCGGCGCCCAGCGTGAGGTAGCCGTGGCCGGCAGTGATGCTGTCGTTGCCATCACCAAGCGTTCCGTGAACCGACCCATTGGTTGCGGCAATGTTAAAATTCTCGTTGCCGCCGGAAATGCTGTTGCCGAACCTGGCGAAGTCTATGATGTCGGTGCTGCCCGCCCCGCCGGCGCCGAAGCTCAGCGTGTCGAAGCCATCGAGGAAGGTGACGTTGTCGTTGCCGGTACCGAGCGACACGGTATTTTCCGCGCCGCCCAATGTCAGCGTGCTGTTGCCATTGCCCAGGGCAATGGACGCCAGTCCACTCGAACCGGTTACGGTGAACGCCTCATCGCCGCCAGTCAACTGGTCGTAGACGCCGAACAGCGCGACGCTCGACGTGTCGTTTGTAAAACCGTCGCCGGCCACGCCAATCGCGATATCGGCGCCGTCGCCGGAGGTGAAGGAAACCTCGTTCGTCGCGTCGCCGTTCAGCGTGATGTTGTCGTTCAACCCCAACCCGGGGTGGTTGACGGACGCTCCCGCATTGCCCAGCGCGAGCACGGTGGTGCCCCAATGGTTGACCAGCGAAATATCGTTGGCGCCATAGCCGCCGCTGATGGACACATTGGCGCCATAAAGCGCGCTTGCGGCGGAAATACTGTTGAGCAGACCCTGCCCGAGATCGATCACGTCGGTCACATTGTTGGTGAAACCGGTGGCATTCAGGTTAATGCTGTCGTCGCCACCGGCGGCGATGCTCACCGTGTCGTCGGCACCTTCCAGCAGAACCGTATTCATATAGCCGTTCAGAACGAAGGATTCCGTGCCATAGACGGCGCCGTACCCGGTCGAATTACCCCACATGGTAAACGTATTCGTCATCGTTACCGCCTCGTTTGTAAGCAATCCGCCACAGGAACAAAGCGCCAATCAATAGATCGCGCGCCGCACTGTTATTACAGCTCGTGCGGCCGCTTGCATAACGCTGAAACGGCTGGGCTTCCATGCGGGCGGTATTTAATTGTTGGTTAGGGGATTTATGGAAGGAAACAGAAGTAGCTCTTTCTTGAAAAAAAGAACCAAAAAACTTTTGCTCTTATAAGGTCATTACGGCTTCCACAACATCTGCCTCGTCGGGTAGGCGATGCACGCTGAAGCCCAGGCGCCTTACAAAACCCAGCATCGGGTGGTTGTCGGCCAGCACTGTGCCGGCGATTTCGGCCAGGCCAGCCTGACGACCCCAGGTCATCAGGCGCTCCATCAAATGCCGCGCCAGGCCGCGGCCCTTCACCGCGGGCTCCACCAGAATGGCGAACTCGCCCCTAGTCTGGCCCATCTCACGCACCAGCCTGGCCACCCCTACGCTCGCCTGATCGCTCTGCCGCACCGCCAGAAACGCCATCTCGCGCTCGTAATCGATTTGCGTCAGCCGCACGATCTGCTCGGGCGAAAGCTCGCGCAACGCGGTGAAGAACCGAAACCGCAAATCCTCCGCCGGCAGCCTGGCCATCAACGCGGCGTGCGCCTGCGCATCCTCCGGGCGGATCGGGCGGATCACAAAGGGCTCGCCGCCCGCGACATAAATTTCGGCCAGATATTCCGGGTAGGGTGTGATCGACAGCTCGCCGCTGCGGCCCGGCGGACGCAAGCTGATCGACGCTCGCGCGAAGCTCGCCTGTTCACATTCGATATACACGGGGTCAATTGCCAGCGCGGCAATCTGCGGCTCGTCCACCACCAGCTGGCTCACCCGCACCAGCATGTGCGCCGCCGCAGCCGCCGCCTGCTCCGGCAGTCCCGCCCGCGCGGCAAGGACCTGTGCCAGCGGCAGGTTGAGCGGGGGGAGCTCGTAGCGGGCGGCGCCATTGGCGACCGATAGCGACACCGCCGGCCCGAAGGTCGGGTCCTCGTGCACCCGCACCGCCGCCTGCGCGGTGTGCGTGGCGCGCCCTGCGTCTTTCGACATGCCGTAGCCAATCAGAACATCCTCACTTTCCGCCGCGGTCAGCGCGGCGCGCCCCGCCGCCCGCGCCGCGGCAAAGCGCGCGGCAACCACGGCATGGTCGGGCGCCACGTCCAGCACGCGCCGGCCGGGCAGTTCGCGCGCCGCCAGCCGGGCGCGGCGATCGCGCACCAGGTGGCAAAACGCCTGCACCGCCTGCTCGGGCGTCGCGAAAGCCGGCAAGCCCGCTGCCGCCAGCCGCCGGCGGTGCGCCGCGCCCGTTGTTTCGCCCATGACGCAGGCCAACACCGGCAGCCTGGCCACCGACGCGGCCGCAATCACCGCCTCCACTGCCGCACCATCGCCGTCCCCGTTTGGAGCCAGCAGCACCAGCACGCCGCCCACGTCGGGCACCGCACTGATCATCGCCGCCAGTTCGGCCACCTGCGTCGCCGCCGCGCTGCGGGCATACACCAGGCCAAACACCAGATCGGCCGGAAGGCTCGCGGCCAGCGCGCTCTCCGCTTCGGGCGGCAAGGTGGCCAGCTTGATGCCGGCCTCCAGCGCCGCATCGGCGGCTAGCCGGCCGGGCCCGATCGCGTTCGTCACGATCGCCAGCGACTCCGCGCGGGCTGGCTTGCTGCGGCTGAGTGTCTCGGCCGCGGCCAGGAACTCGTCGAGGTGACGTGCCATGAACACGCCGGCGCGGTTCAGTGCCGCGGCGAACACCGCGTCGGCCTGACCGGTGGGGTCCATCAGCAGGCCGCCGGGGCGGATCGCCACCACCGGCCGCAGCCGTGACGCCGCCCGTGCGGCGGAAATGAACACCCGCCGCTCCCGCACGCGCCTGATATCCACCAGGATCAGGCCGGTATCGGCATCGCGCGACAGCCAATCCAGGGCCAGTCCGAAACCCATGTTGGTGTTGCCGCCAACGCCGACGATATGGGAAAAACCCACGCCGTTGGGGCCTGCCCAGTCGAGCACCGCCCGCGCCAGCGAGGCACTTTGCGTCAGCAGGGCCACGCGCCCGGCCGGCACCGGCAAATGGCCCAGCGACGCGTTCAGGCCCAGCCGCGGCACCGCAATGCCGAACGAATGCGGCCCCAGCACCCGCACCCCGGAGTCTCGCGCCAGCGCAGCCAGATCGTCCACATGAGCCACCGCAATGGCAGCGCGTGTGCCCCGCGCCGCCAGCGCATACAGATGCGCGGCAGCCGCCTCGGGAGCACTCGCCAGGATGGCCAGGTCGGGCGCCTCCGGCAGATCGGCCACGCAGGCGAACCGGTCGGGGCCAGCGCCCACCATACAAGCGGGCGCGGGCGCACCCACCACATACGTGATGCCGCGGAAATTCGCCTGCGCCATGTTGGCCAGCACGCACTCGCCCTCCGGCGTGTCGGGGCCGATGACCACGACGCTCCTGGGGGCATACAGCCGGTCAACGGAGAATTGCTTTTTGGGCCGGCTAATCGTCACATCGGCACCTCGGGTTGCGGGCGCTGCCTGGCACAAACGCGGCTATCCGGCGTTGATCCGGCTCATCCCGCTTGACGCGGGCGCGCGATTTGCCCATACCCCGCCGCTTCCCGGCGGGCACCCCCGTCTGTTTCCGTACGACGATCGAGGACCACCGACATGTCCCGCCGCTGCCAACTCACCGGCAAGGGCGTTCTGACGGGCAACAACGTCAGCCACGCCAATAACAAGACCCGCCGCCGCTACCTGCCCAACCTGCAGGAGACGTCGCTGCTGTCCGACACGCTCGGCACTTCGGTGCGGCTGCGGCTGTGCACCCGGGCGCTGCGCACGATCGAGCATAATGGCGGCCTGGATGCATTTCTGAGCACCACGCCGAACCGCAATCTTCCGGATGAGGCACAGTCGCTGAAGCGGCGCATTGCGCGGGCGGCGGCTAAGCGGGCGGTAACGGCGTAGGAGGCAGGACGCAGGTCTTCTTCGCCGCTGTCAGACGAGTTCGAGCGCGTCTTCCCTTTCCCAATCCTGCGGCGCCATCGGGCCAAGTTTCGGAATCAGGCATTCGGGAAGCGGCTTCGGCGGCGGCGGGGCGGCGATGCGGCCATTCCCGTCCCCGCGGCCACTCTCGCGGTTGAGCACCCATAATTCGCGCGCCGCGAATGCCATGGGAAAGCCGTAGGTGAGGATAAAACTGCAAATGACGTTGAACGTGGGCAACATGGATGCCTCCGTGCAGGTTTGAGGTCAGCGATAGTACGGCTTGAACAGGTCGTCGAGGGCTGGAACGCTGATCAGATGGGTATCAAAGCGCGGACGCGGCACAAGTCCAAGCTTTTGTTCGAACGCATAGCCAAACGCCAGCACCGTCGCATCAGCCCACTGCGGCCCTACGATGGACAGCCCGACCGGCAACCCCAGAACCTGGCCCATCGGCACTGACAGATGCGGATACCCCGCCACCGCCGGCAAAGTCGGCGTGTTGCCGATCGAGGGGTCGCCATTGACGGTATCGACCACCCATGCCGGCCCTGCGGTCGGCGCCACCAGCGCATCGACATGATATTTCGCCAGCATCATGTCGATGCCCTGCTGGCCCGCCAGCATCTTGGACACCGCCAGCGCCTTCCTGTAGGCAGGATCGTCCAGACCTGCCGTCGCCTGCGATCTCTCGAACAATTCCTGCCCGAACAGCCCGAGCTCCCGCGCCGGGCGGCTGTTGTTGAACGCAATGAGATCGGCCAGGGTGCGGCTGGCGACGGTTTTCGGTGTCGTTGCGAGATACCCATTGATACCCGCTTTGAACTGAAACGACAGCACGATTTTCTCGGCGTCACCGATCGCGTCGAGCCCCGGCAGCTTGTCGATTTCCACCAGGTCCGCGCCGGCGGCGCGCAGCACGTCCAGCGCGTGGGCGAACACCATGTCGGTTTGCGGATTGAAGCCGGCTTCGAACCGCATGACACCCAGCCGTTTGCCGCGCAGCGCGTCGGGCTTCAGCACGGCGGTGTAATCGGTTTTGTGCGTGTCGGCATCTACTGTCGCCGGATCGTCGGGATCGCTGCCCGCGATGACGGACAGCAGCATGGCGACATCCGTGACGCTATGTGCCATCGGACCCGCGGTGTCCTGACTGGACGCGATCGGCACGATATGCGTGCGTGACACCAGGCCCAGCGTCGGCTTCAATCCCACGATGCCGTTCATCGAGGCCGGGCATGTCACCGAGCCATCCGTTTCGGTTCCGATGGCACCGGCCGCGAGGCTCGCCGCGACGCCGGCGCCGCTGCCGCTCGATGAGCCGCACGGCGTGCGATCCAGGCCGTAGGGATTGCGGGTCAGGCCGCCGACGCCGCTCCAGGCCGAAATGGCGCTGACGCTGCGGTAGTTGGCCCATTCGCTGAGGTTGGTCTTGCCCAATATGATGGCGCCCGCGGCACGCAGCCTGGCGACCAGGGGCGCATCGCGATGCGTAATGTTGTCCGCCAGTGCCAGTGACCCCGCGGTGGTTGGGATCGGCTCCAGCGTTTCGATATTGTCCTTGATCAGCAAAGGCATTCCGTGCAGGGGCCCACGCGCGCGGCCGGCCTTGCGCTCGGCGTCCAGCGCGCGGGCTGCGTCCATGGCGCCCTTGTTTATGGCGATGACGGCCTGCAACTTTGGTCCGTTGCGGTCGATTTCATCGATGCGATCGAGATAGTATTTTACGATTTGCACAGATGTGAGGTGCCCTGCCTGCAACTGGGCCGACAGATCCGCCAAGGTGCGCCCTTGCAAGTCGAGCGGGCCGGTTTGCGGCTGATGAGGGACAATTTGCGCTTGCGCGTCGGCCGGCGCCTGAGCCTTGGCCTCGCCGATCACGCAAGCCGCCAGCAGCATGACACACCCAAAAACACGCGCGTGATGAAAGCAGACTTGTTCATGCAGCATCATGGCCATTTCAATGCAGTTCGCCCGATCCCGATCCTACCGCCGTTTCAGCCATTGCGGCAAGCAATGCTCCGGGAGGGGCGAAAGAGAAGGATTTGACACAGGTAAGCAGGGATAAGGCGGGATGCACACAGATATTTGGGGGGTTATCGGTAGCTCCGAAATCCATCAGGGAATCCCGCACTCAATGTGACATCCCTGCTTGTCCCTGCTTATCTGTGTCAAATCCTTCTGCTTGATTGCGCAGCCACCTGAACAGTTACCTTTTTTAAAAAACAACTGCTCCCTTGCTTTATGCATCCCGCAACTTGGAATGCCGCGCGCCATAAGCCGCATACACCGCTCCGCCGATCGCAAGCCAAAGAGCCAGGCGCCACCAGGTCCCATTCGATAACGACCACATCAGCGCCATGCACGACAGCACCGCGGCGATCGGTGTGAAGGGCATGAACGGCGTGCGAAACGGGCGATGCGCGTCCGGCATGGTACGCCGCAGCACCAGCACACCGATCGAGACCACGGCGAACGCCAGCAAGGTGCCGATCGAAACCAGATCACCCAGCAGATCGAGCGGAAACAATCCCGCGAACAGAGCGGCACCAAGACCGGTGACAATGCTGCCGATGTAAGGGGTTTTGTAAACCGGATGGATCGCCGCGAAGGCCGGCGGCAGCAGCCCGTCGCGGCCCATGGCGAAGAAAATCCGTACCTGTCCCAGGAGCGTGACGAGTAGGACGGAAATAAGGCCGAAGATCGCCACGATGCTGACGCACCAGCGCGCCCAGTCGAGTTTATGGCCTTGCGCGCGCAACGCCTCGGCAATCGGATCAGCCACGTTCAGGGTGCGATAATCGGCAATACCGGTCATTACCATGGCGACCGACACATACAAGGCCACGCAAACCGCCAGCGAAATCAGCAGGGCCAAAGGAATGGTCTTTTGCGGATTTTTGGTTTCCTGGCCCAACGTGGAGATCGAGTCGAAGCCGACATATGCGAAAAACAAAATTCCCGCCGATCGCATGACACCGCTCAAGCCGAAATTGCCGCTGAAACCAGTATTATGCGGAATGAACGGCACCCAGAGATGCGGATTGATGAACGGGATGGCGCCGATGACGATGGCAATGATGGCCAGCACCTTCATGCCCACCACAACATCGTTCACCTTGGCGGAAAGCTCGGTGCCGCGCATGATGAGCCACGCGACAAACAGCGTGACCAACACCGCCGGCAGATCGACGATTTTGCCGCTGGCGTAAACATGTCCGTCCGCCGTCACCGCCAGCGGCGCGCCGGAAATCGCGTCCGGCAAATGCAGGCCGAAATTCGCCAGGGTCGCGCTGAAATAACCGCTCCAGCCGATCGCCACCAGTGACCCGCTCATCAAATATTCCAGCAGCAAACACCACCCGATCATCCAGGCAATCCCCTCGCCCATGGTGGCATACGCATACGAATAGGCACTCCCGGCCACCGGCACCAAGCCGGCAAACTCCGCGTAGCAAAGTGCTGCAAACAAGCAGGCAATACTCGCCAGAACGAATGACAGCGCCACAGCCGGTCCCGCATGCGTCGCGGCCTCGGGCCCCGTCTGCACAAACAACGAAACGCCAACGGCGGAACCTACGCCAAACGCAACCAAGTTACGCAAGCCAAGCGTCCGGCTCAATCGATGGCCATGCTCGTCAGGCTCGGCAGACGCCAACATCGAGGCCACGGATTTGGTGCTGAATACGGACATCTACCCCCCGAAAAGAAGAAAGAAGGCCGGGGGCTCTGCCCCTGGACCCCCGCGTCACGCGCAGCGTGCATTCGCACGACACGCGCAGCGTGCATTCGCACGACACGCGCAGCGTGCATTCGCACGACGGACACGTCCTTAGAACCTGATTACTTAAGGGAGGTCAGGGGTGAAGGAGGGGGGCACGCGCAACTTGGGTACGGTCCGTGTGCCCCCCTCCTTCTCCCCTGACTTTTCTTAAACAAACGGGGGTCTGGGGCCTCAGGCCCCGTCATGCGAATGCGTGCTTCGCACGACGGGGTCCAGGGGCAGAGCCCCGGCCTTCTTCCCTACCCGAATGCCCCCACGTGATGCGTTACTGCTGTGCCGATCTCCCTTACCAATCCGAACAACCGCGCCAGGGGCGCAAATATCCGCTCATGCTCACGCCGATATGTTGCCGCGGCGCGCGGCCCGGCCGGCTCGGCGTAGTCCCGGTCCGCGGCCGGATCGGGTGTTGCGGGAAACACCTCCGCCAGAATGCCCAGCGCGCCCGGCACGTCAAGCCGCAGGATTCGCAACAGCAGCGCATCGCGGGTAATGCCATGGCGGGGCGAAAACTCCGGCACGCCGGTGGCGAGCAGCCAGATGCGTCCGATGAGCGAAATGCGTAGCGCGTGCAGCAGCATTTCCTCCGTCTCCATCTGCGGCGCGCGCGGCCACGCCTCGCGCAATCTTACGTGGTCGGCTTGCAATCTGCGAAACATGGCTTGCGCCGGCGCCCACAAATCCAGCAGTTCCAAGGCGCCGGCGACGTCGGCCAAGGCGCGGGCGCGGCCGGGCAAGTGCGCATGCGCCGCGCGGTCCAGCCAACTTCCCGGATCGATCATCGCAATCACCGCCCGCAGAACATCCAGGTCCGAATGTTTCAGCGCGTGATCGACGAAATCCAGCGCCCGGCGAAACCGCGCGCTGCCTTCCCGCATTTCGGCGAATTGTTCCGGGTTGCGGGCGGCCGCCGTTCCCACGCCTTGCAGCGTGTTGGCGCACCAGCCGAGTTGCTGCAGGATCGCATTGTTCGGGATCGCGCGCAGTTCCCGCGGATGCTTGATGACCGCGGGCCCGCCGCTATCGCTCTGCCGCGCGCTCGGACGGCTGCCCGTGGCATCGAGCAGCGCCGGCCCGAACGCGCCGAGCAGGGCCGCATAGCCGCGATCCTCCACCAGCTCGTGCATGGCAACGCCGACCGTTGCGAAGAAATCGGCCGCGAAATCCGATTCGTCGTAAATTGTGTCGCCCGCCGCGGTGGTGCGGTCATACGCATGCGTTGCGATTACCGCGACACAGGCGCGCGCCAATTCCGGTGTGCCGAACAGGGCAAATCCATCGCCGCCCTGAAACGCGCTCTCCTCGCGGACCTCGATCCCGGCGTCGGCGAAGCGCCGTCGCGCCTTGGCCGGCGACAGATAGCGCAACCGGTCCAGCAACGATCCCGGATGGCCGCCGCGGCCGATGCTTTCGCCGTGCGTATCAAACAGCACCAGTTCCACGTCGGTGAGATTATAGCGCTGCATCAGATCGGCGACCTTCATGCGCAGCCGCTCGATCAAATAGCTGGCGTCGATCTGGCCGACATACCTTCCCGAATCACTGTAGCCGAATTGCAGGCAAAGCCTGCCGCAATCACGCAAATAGGACCGGTAATGCGGGCTGCGCAGCGCTTCCTCCACCAGGCGGCTGCCGTGCTCAAGCGCCTCGGCCGTTTCGAACAGCGGACTGATTTCCACCAGCTGATCGATGCCGAACAAACGCGCCAGCCACAGCGCCGCGAGCAATGTCGCGCCGCTTTCCGTCTCCGCAATGAGAAAGCGCACCGGCGTCGCGGCATCGATATGCTTGATGATCTGCGCCACCACCATCATCAATTTGGTGGCCGACGCCCGTTCCGCCAGCAACCCGCCAAAGTTCATCGGCTGCGGCTGCACCACGTCCAACGCCTGGTTGAGCGCCACCAGCAACGTGCGCCGCCGCGCGCGATCGGCCGGCGGATCTTCCAGCCCCAGCCGCAGGCGCACCGCATTATGCACCTGCGTCGCATTCAGCCGCACATGGGTGTGCGCCAGCGACAGGCCGTGGCCGAACAAGCCGGCGCGCGCCACCGCCAATTCCATCCGCCCATCCGGATCGGCTGCCTTCATGGCCGCCCCGAACAGCGGCGCCAGCACGACCGGGCTCAACACCGCCTCATCCCGCCGTGCCACCAGGGCTTGCGCGAAAATCTGTGTCTGTTCGGGATCGTTCTGCGTGGGACATGCCGCAATCTGCGCCTGCACGGCGTGCGCCGCTTCGCCCAGGCGCTTGCCGAGCGCGGCGCCCGCGGGCACTCGCGCCACCTGGCCCGCCAAGCGCTGCAACTGCGCCAATTTCATCACCAGCCGCAGCCGCAACGTATCCCACCATCCGATGTCGGTGCGGCCGTCGGTATCGTAACCAACCCAGCTCGCCAGGATGATCGGCCGCGGCAACAGATCGGGCCAGCGATCCGGCCAGGCGCGCTGCGCCTCCTCGAGCAGGGCCCGGTTGAAACCGTCCAGCGCATCCCGCCCATGGGTGATGGCGATTTGCGCCGCGGCGAATTCGTCTTCCAGGGTGGTCGGTTCGGGCCGGTGCGACACGAAGCACAGGCCGGCCGGGCGCCCGCTGGCTGCCTCCGCCAGCGCATGGAACACCGTGGGCGGGTGCGCGAAAGTGGGGTGCGCGGTGAACACCGCCGCGAAGCGCGTGCGCTCCACGGACGCCCGAAATTGCGCCAATTGCACCGGGCTGTCGGCCGGATCGGGCCGCACCAGCCTGGCCGCCAGTGCGGCGAACACGTGTTCGGCGCGCCCGGAGTCGCGCAGGCCGACATATGCCGCCAGCCGCCGCGCCCGCCCCGCAAATGCGGAATCGCGCAATTCGCGGATCAGCGCCGCGACCTGGCTGACGGTGAGTTCGCCATCATCCATCTGCCGGCTGATCGCCAGCGCCACCGTCAGCACCGGATTGCCGAACGGGTCCTCCTGCGCCCGGTCCCGCGCGCGCGCCATCTGGCTCAGCAGATCGATGGCGGCGGAACTATCGGGATGGAGATCGTCGGCCATGCGGATTGTCTAGCACCGTCCGTGCCAGAATGCGCCCACGCGGGGGCTAGTGGAGGCGATACAATTGCGTGGTTACGTACAATTTCATAAGCGACACCGAGAAGCCAATGCTCTCCAGGCCCAGCGTGCCGCCGCTGAACTCGTCCGGCCGCTCCGGCCACATTCCGTCCGGCAGCCGGCGCAGCAAACTTGCCGCGACCCGATCGGTCTGGAGCAGGTGCGGGCCGCCTGGCAAAAACAAGGAAGAGAGTAGTTCTTTTTTGAAAAAAAGAACCAAAAAACTTTTACTCTGAACCGGTGTATCTTTAACTCAGCCGAATCGGTTTTGCGAATGGCAGCGAACGCTCCCGGCACCTGTCCTGTGGCAGCAACACCCCACCTCGCCACCTTTCGGCGCGCGCGCTTGTGTCCGTTGCGTTCCTGGTTATAGCCGGACGGACATAACAGGGTGCCAGGCGATGCGTTCAGGCCAATTGCTTATCCTTCTCGCCGGCGTCACTGCGCCCGCTGCAGGTTTGGCCCAAGTGCAATCCCAGGGCGCACCCCCGCCCGCCGCGCCGCAGGTGGTCGCGCAGGCGACCAACCCCGCGCCGCAAACCGCCCCCGCGCCCGTGCCGCAAATCTACGTGGGCGATTTTTTTGCCGATCACTTCGAGCGCGTCGAAGCCGCGCAGGCCAGCCAGCCGCACTGGATGACGCCGCTCGTGACCGTCACGCCCCGCCTGGAGCAGGAGGTCCGTTACGACCAATATTGGGAAAGCCGCGGCAACGGGTCCACGCTGGACATTTTCGACGCCGGCAAGGGGCTCGAGCTAATTCCCACCGAAACGAACGAGCTGTTGATCAATCCGCCTGCTTACCAATTCAAGGGCAACACCGCACACCCCGCGAACGGATGGCTCGACGATCAGTTTCTCGTGGTTAAGCAACGCCTGTTCAGCGGCAACGAGGAAAACGGCAACTATATCGTCACCGCGTTTCTCGGCGTCACCGCCGGGTCCGGCAATGCGGCTTTTACCAACAAAACCTGGCTCGTCACGCCGACGATCGCGGCCGGGAAAGGTTGGGGCGATTTCGACATTCAGGCGACCATCGGCGTCGCCATCCCGTTCCGTAACCAATCCACGCTGGGAACGTCGATCGCATCCAACATTGCGTTCCAATATCACCTTGGCACGTATTTCTGGCCGGAGTTCGAGGTTAACGGCACGAATTGGCTGAACGGCAATGAACGCGGCGGCAAGAACCAGGTGCTGCTCACGCCTGGCATAATTCTGGGTCGTTTCGTTATCTACAAGCGGGTAAAATTCATTATCGGCGGCGGTTATCAGGTGGCGGTATCACCGAAATATGTTGATACCACGGAGCAAACTCCGGCCTATAACCATGCTTGGATTCTGACGACGCGGGTGACGTTTTAAGAAAGGAAGGAAGTATTTCTTTTTTGAAAAAAAGAAACAAAAAACTCTTGCTGTCTGGGCGCGCTAAAGAGCAAGAGTTTTTTGGTTCTCTTTTTTTAAAAAGAACTGCTTCCTTAAGAGAACCGCTCATGCCAAAGCTGCGCCACCCGGGCCACACCGGCCTGCACTTGCGCGTCGTCCTCGACGGCGGAGTCGCCGTTGGCCCCGGCCGTGCCGAGCTGCTCGAACATATTCGGGATCTGGGCGCCATTGCCGCCGCGGGCCGCGCCATGGGCATGAGCTACCGCCGGGCCTGGACGCTGGTGGACGCCACCGCGCGCGAATTCGGCGCGCCCGTGGTGGAAGCGGCCCCGGGCGGCGCGCGCGGCGGCAGTGCGAGCCTCACCGAACTCGGCGCCAGAATCCTTGGCCTTTATCGCAGCATCGAAGCCAAGGCTGCCCAGGCGGCCGCACCGGAACTCAGCGCGCTATGCACCCTCGCGCGCCCCGCCGGCCGATCCGATGACAGCGCACGCGCGTGATCGCGCCTATTCGGGCACGGCGCGACGAAGCGGCTTTCTGGTTCGACAATTATTTGGCCTGTGCAGCTTCAAACAGCACAACCGATCGGCCGGTTAACGCGTAGCATTCCCCCGCCTGGCAGGGCGTTCGCCAGGCATCCTCCTCCAGATTAGTATCGAGCAACCGGTGCCAGGCGCCACCAAGTGGCGATTCGGGCAATTTGAACCCGGCATCCTCGTGGTAGCCATTGAATGCCAGCAACACGACGTCGCGGTCGCTGTTCGCCTCGAGCCCTGGCACGTCGATCAGCATGCCGAACGCGTGCGCGCCGCCATCGCCCCAATCCTCGGCAGTCATTTCATCGCCGCGTGCATTCAGCCATAGAATATCACGTGGCTGATCGTGCAGCGTGGGATGACCCAGGAACCTGCCGTGACGCAATGCGGGGTGTTCGGCCCGCAGCCTTGTCACTCTCTGCGCAAATCGCAGCAGCGCATCCTGCCATTCGTCACGGTTCCAGCCTATCCAGGTCAGATCGTTGTCCTGGCAATAGGCATTATTGTTGCCGTTCTGCGTGCGGCCGTATTCGTCGCCGGCCAGAAGCATGGGAATACCCTGGCTGAACACAAGCGAGGCGAGCAGGTTGCGCAGTTGCCGCCGACGCAACGCATTGATTTCGGGGTCGTCGGTGGGCCCCTCGACGCCGCAATTCCACGACCTGTTATCATCGGAGCCGTCGCGGTTATCCTCGCCATTGGCTTCGTTATGCTTGCCGTTATAGGTCACCAGATCGTTCAGCGTGCATCCATCATGCGCCGCAATGAAGTTGACGCTGGCCCATGGCCGCCGCCCTTGGTGGTCGTAGATATCGCCTGACCCATGCACGCGGCGCGCCATGTCCCCGGCCGATGCATGGCCGCGCCAGAAATCGCGCACCGTGTCGCGGAACTTGTCATTCCACTCCGCCCAGCCCGGCGGAAAGCCGCCGACCTGGTAGCCGCCGGGACCGATATCCCAAGGCTCGGCAATCATCTTCACCGTGGTGAGGCATGGGTCCTGGCTGCACGCAATGAGAAATCCGCTGCGCGAATCGAAGCCGCCAGGCTCGCGGGCCAGGATAGTGCCGAGATCGAACCGGAACCCGTCGACATGGGTTTCCTCCACCCAATAGCGCAGACTGTCCATCACCATTTGCAGCACCCTGGGATGCGACATGTCAATGGTGTTGCCGGTACCCGTGTCGTTCACGTAATAGCGTTTGTTGTCGGCTTGCAGACGATAGTAGCTGTGGTTGTCGATACCCTTGAACGACAGGGTGGCGCCCTGTTCGTTACCCTCTGCCGTATGATTATACACCACGTCGAGAATAACTTCCAAGCCGGCATCATGGAAGCGCGCAACCATTTCCTTGAATTCCCGCAACGTATTCGCCCGGTCGGACGCGTAGCGAGGGTCCGGCGCGAAAAAGCCGATTGAATTATAGCCCCAGTAGTTCCGCAGGCCCTTTTCGATCAAATAACTATCATCGAGAAAGGTATGAATTGGCAGCAATTCCACCGAGCTCATGCCGAGCGACTTGATGTAGTCGATCACCGGCTGGCAGCCCAGCCCGGCGTAGGTCCCGCGCAACCGTTCCGGCACCGCCGGGTGGCATTGGGTAAACCCTTTCACATGCGTTTCGTAAATCAGCGTCCGGTTCCACGGCACGAATGCCCGCCGTGGCTCACCTCGCCATGCGAAGTTGGGATCGACGACCACGCATTTCGGCACGAACGGGGCGCTATCCCGCTCATCGAATGTCAGGTCGGCGTCTTCGGCGCCAATGGTATATCCAAAGCAGGCATCGTTCCATTTCATTTCGCCGGTATGGCCGCGGGCATAAGGGTCAAGCAGGAGCTTGTTCGGGTTGAAACGATGCCCCTCCTCCGGCGCGTAAGGTCCATGCACGCGGTAGCCGTAAACCTGGCCGGGCCGCAGCCCGGGCACGTAGCCATGATAGATCTGGTCGGTGTAATCCGGCAAGGTAATGCGTGCGATCTCATCGCGGCCTTCCGGATCGAACAGGCACAATTCCACCCGTGTTGCATGGGCAGAAAACAGCGCGAAGTTCACCCCGCCGCCGTCGTAGGAAGCGCCACGAGGCGTGGGCGACCCGGGCCGCACGATGTAAGAGTCTTGCTGGGTAAATCCGTCTGGCATGGCAATTCCAACGATCGTAAAGTGTTTTGGTTGCGCAAGGCACCGCGTCAGACATGGATTGCGTGAGCGGCCAAGGATGCGTCGGAGGGGTGGGAGGTACCGGCATGGCTCACCCGCGCCGGCTCATGCGCTGCTACGACAAAGACCGGTCCGTCGGCAAACAGCTCAACCGCCGCCCGCCAACCGTCTCCGGTTTCCACCTCCGTATCGCCCCACCACGCGGCCCCCGGCATCCCGCCCAGGGAGTGCACGGCTTTTGCCACATGCAGCAATGCCGCCACGGTCACCGCCCGATCGCCGAGCCTTCGCGTGAACCCAATGACATGCCCACGCCGCGCGCCTCGAACCGCATTTCCTTCAACGCTGCCTTTGGTGAACAGATCAGGGTCTTCCCTTCGCCGCGCAAGCAGGTTCGCGATCATGCCCTGCTTGACCGCACCGGAGGCCCAGTCGGCGGCCCCTTCATGCAACATTTGCTTTCTGGCGCCGTAATCGACCGGCCTGCGATTGTCCGGATCAACCAACGAAAAATCCCATAATTCGGCCCCCTGGTACAGGTCCGGGATACCCGGCCAGGCACACCGAAGTGCCGCCTGCACGACCCCATTGATCGCGCCGGCCGGTGCTATGGCAGCCACAAAGGCGGCGACGCTATCGAGGAATTCGGCCGACTTGGTTCGATCGAGAATCGCCCTCAGCCAATTGATATTTGCCGCTTCATAATCCCCGTCCGGCGCTGCCCAGGAAGACCGCATCTTTGCTTCACGCAACGATTTTTCGCGCCATCCCGCCACGCGCTCACAAAACGCACCAAGACCCGCCTCGTCATTCGTCTTCAATCCCAATGGCCAGGCGCCAACCAGAGTTTGGAACAAGGTGTAGGCGTCGTCGATCGCTATTTGTTCGGGGCGACCAGCTTGCGTCATGGCCAGCCATTGACGAACCATGTCGCGCCAGGTGTCGGGTATTTCGCTCAACACAGCCAGCCGCGCGCGAACATCCTCGCCACGCTTGTGATCGTGCGTGGCCGTTGTCAGCATGGCAAGCGGCCAGTTGCGTGACCGCTCCACGCCCGACGCCAGGAACGCCCCGGCATCCAGCGCCATGCGTCCTGCGTCGAACCCGACGTCATTGCGCGACAGCAGCCTGCCATACCGATAAAACGCTGTATCTTCCACAGCCTTTGCGGCAACCGGCGCAGTCAACTGATTAAGCCTGCGCACCGCCGTGACGCAATCCTCCTCGGCGCCCACACCTCGCCCGGCCAACACCGCGCCCAGAAACTCGAAGGTCGCATCGTCGGCCGGCAGCGTGCCGCGCGCCGCCTCGAAGGCTCCCGTGAAACCGGGTGCGGGCTCCGGCGGGCTCGGCAGCCCCGTGGCATAACTGCGATAAATCCGCAGCCTTGCAATCAATTCGGCCAGAACTCTGCGGAAGCTTTCCTCGGTTAAATCCCGCGACGCGGGCGCAGTGCGCGCGAGCTTGGCAAAGGCACGGGCACAGTCCGCCAATTGGCCAGCAAAACCACCACGCAGAACTTCGAGGCGAGCGGCGGTTTCCACCTGATCGAACACGCCATACCGGCCGCTCACGTCCCGCCACAGCGTATCGAGCAGCGGTTCGCCTGCCGCATCATGTTGCAGCGCGTTGACCTCATTCATAAAGTCGTATCCGCTTGTGCCGTCGACACCCCAGTTCGACGCCAGCGTTTCGCCATGGCCGAGGATTTTCTCGACAACGAAATAGGGGCCGTCGCGCGGTGTATCCGGCGGCCGCCGATCGTTCAACGCAACCAGATCCTCCCGCAAGCTCCGTGCATAAGAAGCGGGATCGGCCAGACCATCGATATGATCCACGCGCACGCCATCGATCAGGCCTTCGGCGTAAAGCTGAAAAATCACGCCGTGGACGCGCTGATAGACAGAAGCATCCTCAACCCGCAGCCCGGCAAGTTCATTCACATCGAAAAAGCGCCGCCAATTGATGACGTCGCCAGCCGCCCGCCACCAGTAAAGGCGAAAATTCTGCCGTTCCAACAGCGCGTGCAGGGCGCGCGGCGATTTCCACTCACTCAGATCGGTCTGCGTCATGTCGGCGCCGTCTGCAATCCGATCGTTATCTTCCGGTCGTAGCGGAAAGCGATGCGGGCCGTATTCAACAACGAACTTTTCATGCTCGGTGTCCACAACGAGTTGCAGGGTGCCGCCCGCCAGTGCCTGCCCGTATGGCTCGCCCAATACCGGAACCACCACCTTGCCGGCGAGGTCAGAATTCTGCGACTCGAAGTCGATGTCGAAAACCCTGGCGTATAGACTGGATTGGCCATTCTCCAACACATCCTGCCACATCTTGTTTTCCGTGCCGACGGCCATATGGTTGGGAACAATATCGAGAATGATGCCGAGGCCGACTTCGTGGCACGCGGCGGCGAGGCGGCGCAACGCCGCAGCACCCCCCAATTCAGGGTTGATCTGGCTGTGGTCCACGACATCATAACCATGCATCGATCCCGCACGGGCCACCAGAATCGGTGAAAGATACAGGTGGCTGATCCCCAACTGTGCCAGATATTTCACCTGCGCCGCGGCATCGTCCAGGGTGAAATCCTTGTGCAATTGCAAACGGTATGTCGCCGACGGTATGGCCGAACGACTCATGGCGCGGGCACCAGCCACGCCAGCGTGGACATGCCGGGCAAGCCATCTCCATTACGCAACGACCCGAACACCGGCTTGAAATCCGGCCGCGCCATAGGAATCGCATCCGCACCCAAATTGCTTGCAAGGATCAAAGTCGTACCATTTCCCATACGCCATGTTGCCTGCACGGCCGCCTCGCCCAAAACATCAGCGCCCAACGCGCGGGCACCCCTCAAGCCGGGCACCACGATCCTGCGGCGCAGAGATATCAGATCCTGCACGTAATCGTACCATTCATGAGCATCCGCTGCATTCGTGCTCCATCGCGACGCCTCAAAACTGCGCGACGCATTGGGGTCGGGAATGGCCTCTCGCGCATGAGCATCGGCAAAACCGGGAGACTTCGCGAACTCCTTCCGGCGGCCCTCGCGCACGGCATCCGCAAGCTCGCCCTGAAAGTCGGTAAAGAATAGGAACGGCTCGCGCGCTCCGTTCTCTTCGCCCATGAAGAGTAACGGTATCTGCGGACACAGCAACATTAAAGCCATGGCAGCCCGCAACGCCTCGGGCGGTGCGAGAACGGTCAGCCGCTCACCCAGCGCACGATTACCAACCTGGTCATGGTTCTGCAGAAACGTGACAAACGATGTTGGGGGCAAATGCCCACTTTTTTGTCCACGCGGCCGCCCACCATGGTTCGGCGAACCCTCACCCTGGTAGATAAAACCTTCGGCCAAACATCTTGCCAGTTTCCTGGCCGGCCGCTCCGCGAAGTCGGCGTAATACGCATGCGTTTCGCCCGTGAGCAACACGTGCATGACGTTATGGAAGTCGTCGTTCCATTGCGCATTGAAACCGGCACCGAGCAGGGCCGCATCGTTACTTTCGTTTTCGAGCACAAGGTGAACGTGGCGGTCCTGAAAACCGGCACGCACCTCCGCCGCCATTTCCGTCAGCCAACTGCGATCGGCAATGGCGTGCACCGCGTCCAGACGCAACCCGTCAAACCGAAACTCTTGCAGCCAATACAGCGCATTCTCGGTAAAAAAGCGGCGCACGGCCGTTTGGTGGTAATCAATCGCAGCGCCCCAGGGCGTTTGTGTCGCTTCATCAAAGAACCGCGATGCGAAGGCGGGAAGATAATTCCCTTCCGGGCCAAAATGATTATAAACCACATCGAGAAACATCATCATGCCCAGACCGTGCGCTTCATCCACCAGTGCGCGCAGCTCGTCCGGCGTGCCATACACGCAGTCTGGCGCGAACGGCATGACCCCGTCATAACCCCAATTCCGCTCACCCCTGAAGTCCCCGATCGGCATGAGTTCGACGGCGGTCACCCCCAATGAGGCTAGCTCGGGCAGGCGCCGCCGCACGCCATCATATCCGCCGCACACGCCGACATGCGCTTCGTAAAACACCGACTCTTCCCAAGGCCGGCCGTGCCAATAACGGTTCTTCCACGTGTACGAGTTTGGCGCAACGATTTGACTGGGGCCCCCGGTGTCCTCGGGCTGAAATCTCGACGCCGGATCCGGCACAAGCCGACCGTCAATTTCATACTTGTACAAATCGCCGGGCGCCGCTTTGCACCATATTTTCCAAAACCCTTCGCCATCCTGCTTCAAACCGACTGGCGCGCGGTCCCCAATGCGGACCGAAACGACGCTTGCGTCCGGCGCCCAGAGTTGAAACAGTACCGCATTGCCCTGCACCACCGGACCGAACCGGAACGAAACTCCGTCCGAATCCACGCCCCCCGACATCTCTGACGAGCGGCCAGCGGATGCCACACCCTGAACCTTCATGCGCTACCCTCCAGGATGAGGGCACCCAGAGGCGGCAAGCGAAGGCGCAACGACCATTGATGCCCATGCATGGCAATAGGCTCCGCCTGGACGGCGCCCGCATTGCCGACGTTGCTGCCACCGTAAATTTCCGAATCGCTGTTCAGCAACTCCTTCCAAGAACCATTGCCCGGAACGCCAATCCTATAGTCCTCCCGCACAGCCGGCGTCATGTTCAATACAACAAGCGCGGATCGCCGCTCCCGATCGCGTCGCACATAGGCGAACACGCTATCCGCGGCCGCATCGCCGATGACCCAGGCAAAACCCCAGCTTTCGCAATCACCTTCGTGGAGCGCGGGCATACCGCGATACAGTCGGTTGAGGTCACCTACCAGGCGTTGCAGACCCGCATGACTCGGATCGTCCAATAATGCCCAATCAATTTCGCCATCGTGGTTCCACTCGCGATCCTGGCCGATCTCGCCACCCATGAAAAGCAGCTTCTTGCCGGGATGCGTCCACATGAAACTGAAATAGGCGCGCAAATTGGCCAATTTCTGCCACGCATCGCCGGGCGCCCTTCGGTAGAGCGATCCTTTCCCATGCACCACTTCGTCATGCGACAGCGGCAGGACGAAACGTTCGGAAAATGCGTAGACCAACCCAAATGTAATATCTCCGTGTTCCCACGAGCGATAAATCGGATCCTTTCCGAGATATTTTAGCGTATCATGCATCCAGCCCATATTCCATTTGAAGCTGAACCCCAATCCGCCCGAGGACACCGGCGCCGAAACGCCCGGCCACGCCGTGGACTCTTCAGCAATGGTCACGGCACCCGGACACCGTTCCGCGACGACGGTATTCATCCGTTTTAGGAACGCGATCGCTTCCAGATTTTCCCGGCCACCATAGATGTTCGGTGTCCATTGTCCCGGTCCGCGCGAATAATCGCGGTAGAGCATGGAGGCCACGGCATCCACGCGCAGGCCATCGACATGGAAAGTCTCAAGCCAGTAGAGGGCACTGGCGATAAGAAAACCCTGAACCTCTGTCCGGCCAAGATTGTACACCAAAGTGTTCCAATCCTGCTGCAGCCCTTCCCGCGGGTCGGCGTGTTCGTACAAGTGAGTACCATCAAATAGCGCCAACCCGTAAACGTCCGTCGGAAAATGAGCGGGCACCCAATCCAATATGACACCGACGCCTTGATCGTGGCAGGAATCGACAAAATCGGCGAAATCAGCAGGCGAACCATAACGCGCGGTAGGTGCGAATTGCGACAGCGGCTGGTATCCCCATGAACCCCCGAAAGGATGTTCCATAATGGGCAAGAGCTCGATGTGGGTGAAACCCAGCCTCACAACATACGGAATGAGGCGTTCGGCCAGGTCATTCCAATCCAGCACGGCGCCCATATTGCCATCTGGACGAAGCCACGAGGCCGCATGCACCTCGTATATTGAAATAGGCGCATCGGCACCCTGCCGTTTCGCACGTGACGCAATCCACTCCTGATCGCTCCACGTGAATGGCCTTGGATCAGTAACGACAGAGGCTGTGGATGGCGGCGCTTCGGTGCGACGCGCTAATGGATCTGCCTTTAGCGGCTGCACTTGTCCGTCGGGTCCCAGAATTTCATACTTGTAGTGTTCGCCTGGCCGCAGGCGGGGAACGAAAAGCTCCCAGACGCCGGCTTCAATACGCCGTCGCATAGGGTGCCGGCGCCCATCCCACGTATTGAAATTCCCAACGACCGAAACGCGCCGTGCGTTTGGCGCCCAGACGGCGAACCGCACCCCTTGCACGCCCTCATGGATTGTCGCGGCGGCGCCGAATTGTTCCGCCAATTGCCAATGCGTTCCCTCGGAAAACAGATACAGGTCTGCCGCACCAAGCAGCAGGCCGAAACTGTAGGGGTCCTCGGTCTCCTGTATTCCGCCAGGCCACTTTATGCGCAAGATGTATGGCCGCAGGGCGCGGGTGAGTCCGCTAAATAGTCCGGCGTCCCCCTCGGGATGCAGTTCAGCCAGCACAGCGGCGTTTTCCCGGGCAACAAGCCACACGCCATCTGCCCCCGGCAAGAAGGCCCGCACGATTATTCCCGCTTCGGTCTGGTGTGGTCCCAGAATGGAAAATGGGTCACCCACGATGCCGTGGGCCAACGCATTAAGCGCAAGCGGGTCGGTCAAATTGGCGGTATATGTGGCACGTCCGTCACCCGCATCGGTATCCGCCGCGTCCGGCGGTTGGCCACCTGGCTCGTGCGCGGCATTCACCACATCCTGCGTCATGCCGGCGCCTCCTCGAGGACGTGATTCATCAGGCGTGCCAGACCTCGCAACGGCACCACCAGCCAATCCGGCCTGTTGGCGACCTCGTAACCAATTTCATATGCGGCCTTTTCCAAGGTGAACAGATCAAGCAGGCCCCGGTTGATGCGCGGCAAGGCATCGCCCGACCCTTCGGCGTATCCTGCCAACATTGCCGCCTCGGCCTCGCTGCGAAAACGTTGCAGAAGGTCCTCAGCACGGGCGCCGCCTTCGGCCGCCGCTTCATTCAATTGCACATGGCGGCCGATTTGCGCCGCCACATAATCGAAGGACCTGATAAGGCCTGCTATGTCGCGCAACGGGCTTGCCTTTGCACGGCGCGCGGCCAAAGACTTCTTAGGCTCCCCTTCGAAGTCGATGATTTGCACGTCCGCGCCAGCCACCAGCACCTGCCCCAAATGGAGATCTCCGTGAATTCTTATGCGTAGCGCGCCCTCGCCACCCGACGCCATTCGTTCCATTGCACGTAATAAACCAGAACGGTTCTTTGCAACGGCGCGGGCCAATTCCGCGTCCAGGTCGGACAGATCGGTGCGGCTGGCCAAACTGTCAATGGCATGAGCCAGTTCGCCAGCCGCCTGATTTCTCCATGTCTCAAGGTCTTCCGACGTTGCCTGGGCGGGTGTAAAGTCAGGATCGTCGCTTGGCTGCGCCAGAGTCGCATGCATTTCTCCAAGCCGGCGCCCAAGCGTGCGGGCGAAAATGGTATAGGGGCCAAACACGGAATCCTCGTCCCGGCCAAAGGGCGTGGCCCCTTCTTCAACAATGCGCTTTAGCTGGTCCAGGCTCCAGGCCCAGCCATCGCCCTGATTGTCGACAAATTTTTGCACCACCGCGAGCGTGTATTCCTGGCCGTCAGCGCCTATTCGTACGATATCGCCAAGCAACGCCGGCGCCCCTCCGAAGCCGCGCTCGGTCAACGCGCGGCTCATTTCGGCCTCGGGGTGAGTTCCGGCGGTGAGTCGCCGAAACATCTTGACCACCGCCTGGTGGCCGATCAGAAGCGTGGAGTTGGTCTGTTCGGTACCGGGCCAGTGAATCTCAGCATCGCTATCCAGCTCAGCCGTTTCCAACGCAATCGTAGGGCGGCAAACAATACGGCCGCCGCTCTCCAATTCAACGACAGCCTTGCTTTTCAACCCAAGGATCATTGCCCGTGGCAACACTGGCGATGCGAAAGCATCCGTCAGTAATCCTACACGGCGGCCACGGCGCACACGCGCGAGCGCCAGCGCGGCTTCGAAGGGGTGCGGGGTCGCATCCTCCCACGCGACAGTAAGAGGTAGTGTGTAGCGTTCAAGCCGCTCGTTGACATGCAGGCACAGCTCGACAAACATCGTCTCCTGTCCGGCTCCCGGCAACGCATCGAAAGCGCTTATTTCCACGCCCCCAACTGCCTCATCCTTGTTCTGAAACCATCGCCGCTGCGCGATGTAGCCAGGGAGGAGTTCGTGCTGTAACACATGCCGCGCCTTGCCGGAGACGATGTCTGCCATCCCGTTCCTTAGAACGAACGTGTACATTTCGTCCTGCCTGCCGGGCGTCGCCGAACTCCACGCCGGCGCCTCTGCATCCGTACTGAGCAGGAACCAGGCAAAGCCGTAGGGCGGCAAAGTGATAAGGTAGGTGAGTTGCCCAATCTTCGGGAACGACATACGACCCGAAAGTTCCACCGGCACGCGTCCGGCGAATTCGCTGAGATCGAGTTCCACAGCTTGGGCGGCACGCGACACATTCGCCACGCACAGAATGGATTCGCCCTCATATTCTCGAAGATAGGCCAACACCTTCCTGTTCATCGGCCTGAGAAACCGCTGCGTACCGCGGCCGAATGCCTGATGCTGCCGGCGCACCACAAGCATGCGCCGTGTCCAGTTTAGGAGCGAGTGCGGATCGCGCCATTGCGCCTCGACGTTGACCGCCTGATAGCCGTAAAGCGGATCCTGTATTGTCGGCAGCACGAGGCTCGCGGGATCGGCGCGGGAAAAGCCGCCATTGCGGTCGCCAGACCATTGCATGGGTGTCCGCACGCCATCACGATCGCCCAGATGCACATTGTCGCCCATACCTATTTCGTCGCCATAATAAAGAACCGGCGTGCCGGGCATGGTCAGCAACAGGCAGTTCATCAATTCAATGCGCCTTCTGTCGCGTCCCAGCAATGGTGCGAGTCGGCGGCGGATTCCGAGATTGATGCGCGCCCTACGGTCTGACGCGTAGGTTTCCCAAAGATAATCACGCTCCTTGTCGGTGACCATTTCCAGGGTCAGCTCGTCATGATTCCGCAAGAAGATGGCCCACTGACAACTCTCAGGAATGTCCGGCGTCTGCCGCATAATATCGGATATCGGAAACCTGTCTTCCTGCGCTATGGCCATATACATGCGTGGCATGAGGGGAAAATGGAATGCCATATGGCATTCATCCGCGTTGCGGCCAAAATATTGCTGCGTATCCTCGGGCCACATGTTTGCTTCAGCCAGAAGCACACGATCCGTATAGTCGCGATCGAGCGCCGCGCGTATCTTGCGCAGGATTTCGTGGGTTTCCTCCAGGTTTTCATTGCTGGTGCCTTCACGCTCCACCAGATATGGCACCGCATCCAGCCGTAGGCCATCCACACCGAGGTCCAGCCAAAACCGCATCACCGACAGCACCGCTTTGAGAACAAGCGGATTGTCGAAGTTCAAATCCGGCTGATGTGAATAGAATCGGTGCCAGAAATAGGCCTTAGCCTCCTCATCCCACGTCCAATTGGATTTTTCCGTGTCGAGAAAGATGATGCGCGTGCCGGCATATGCCTTGTCGGTATCGGACCAGACATAGAAATTGCGCGCCGCAGAACCCTGTTTGGCCCTGCGCGCCCGCTGAAACCAGGGGTGTTGATCTGATGTATGATTGATTACGAGTTCCGTGATGACTCGAATTCCGCGTGCATGGGCCTCGTGGATGAAGCGCCTCACATCCGAAAGCTTGCCATATTCCGGGTGCACATCGCGATAGTCCGAGATGTCATAGCCATCGTCTCGCCTTGGCGATGGGTAGAAGGGCAATAGCCAAAGGCAGTTCACGCCCATTTCCGCTAGATAATTCAGGCGCTGGATCAACCCCGGAAAATCGCCAACGCCATCGTTGTCAGAATCGAAATACGACTTGACGTGTAACTGATAAATGACGGCATCCTTGTACCAAAGCGGGTTGCTTGGCAACTTGGATATTTTGCGATTAGACAATGTGTGCCGCCTCCCTGGGAGCCGTGATGCGCCATATGGAATATGGCTGGGCTGGGGTTAGGCGCAGGTGCTGGATTTTGCCAGTCCAGCGGAATAGCCGCCCAAGCAACAAATCCTCGACATCTATGGTTGCATGATCCGGCAACCCAAAGTGCCAGAGAGGCACCTCAAAATCCGCCTCCTGAACTGCGTGAGGATCCACGCTCACGGCAATCAGCAACAGATCCGCGTGGCCGGGCGCCTGCTTGGAATAATACAGGATATTGTCATTGAACGCGGCGTGGAAGGCGAGGCCCAAATGGCTCTGCAGGGCTGGTTCGGCACGCCGCAAGTGGTTCAACTGTGTAATCTCATCGACAATATCCCCTGGTGCGCGATCTGGGCGCGGACGCAGTTCGTATTTCTCGCTGTCGAGATACTCCTCGCGACCTGGCAAGGCGGCTGCCTCGCAAAGCTCGAAGCCGGCGTAAACGCCCCAAAGCCCTGAGAGTGTTGCTGCGAGTGCCGCCCGGATCAGAAAGCCCGCACGGCCGGATGTCTGCAAGAACAATGGATTGATGTCGGGTGTATTGACGAAGAAATGCGGACGGAAATAATGCCGGACCTCGGTCTGCGTGAGTTCAGTCAGGTATGATGTCAATTCGGCCTTATTATTCCGCCACGTAAAGTAGGTGTATGATTGGGAGAAGCCTGCCTTGGCGAGTTGCCACATTGGCTTTGGCCGTGTGAACGCTTCTGCAAGGAAAAGCACATCGGGGAAGCGTGACTTCACATCGGTGATCATCCATTGCCAGAACGGCAACGGTTTAGTGTGCGGATTATCAACGCGGAATGTCCGTATTCCCTGATCGATCCAGAACAGCACCACGTCACGTAGTGCTTCCCACAGATGGGGTAAGGCATCCGGCGCGTAGAAGTCAACATTCACGATGTCCTGGTATTTTTTCGGGGGATTCTCAGCATACTTGACTGTGCCATCGGGACGCCATGCGAACCAGCCGGGATGTTCTGCCAGCCAGGGGTGGTCGGGTGCACATTGGATTGCGAAATCCAAAGCGATATCTATGCCCTGCTCGTGCGCGGCGGTGATCAAGGCACGGAAATCCTCCAGCGTGCCGAGTTCGGGATGTATCGCATCGTGACCGCCTAGTTCCGAGCCGATGGCATAAGGGCTTCCAGTGTCACCAGGCGCCGCTTGGAGAGAGTTATTGGGGCCCTTTCTGTTGCGCTCACCAATCGGATGGATCGGCGGAAAATATAATGTGTCAAACCCCATCGACACGATATGGGGTAATCTTGCAATGACGTCTGCGAACGTTCCGTGCCGAGTTTTGTTCTGGCTCTGCGAGCGCGGGAAGATTTCGTACCAGCTGGCAAAGCGGGCCCCCTCTCGCTCAACCTCGATCGGCTGAACAAAACTTCTGGTATGAAACCGCCGTTCGGCTGCCTCCGCCATGGCGGTTGCAAGCGGCTCTGCCAATAATATATCGACCGCATGAACGGTGTTTGCGTCGTCAAGCGACGCAAGCGCGGCCGATAGTCGCGCCGCGGTCTGCGGACGCGCCCTGTTCACCGCAGCCGCGATTAACGTTGCCGCCTCGCGCACCTCGATCGCGACATCCTGGGCAGCATCATTTTTTCGCGCAAGGTCGCGCGTCAAGCTCCCCCATATGTCGATCCAGGCCTCCACCACCATCTCATGGCGGCCAAGGCGGCTGAAGCGCACAGACGCTTCCCATACATCGTTCGCAACCGGGTGCATGGGATGGACGACCCATTCCTTTTCGTCCATTGCCCGGGTCACCACAGCGGCCGCTAATTGCTCGTGACCGTCCGCGAATAGTTCGGCCTCTACGTTGACGCAATCGCCCACGACGGATTTGACCGGGAACGCGCCGCCGTCGACCGACGGTGACACCCGGGTCACGACAACGCGCCGTGCTGGATTGGTTGCGGCATCGACGCCGATCTCCGGCTCAGCAACGACTGAAGGGGTAGGGCGGGCCAGCATCAACACTGCATCACCCGGCGGAATGGCTTGCCTGCTTATGTCAAACCCCGGAGCCACGCGAACCTGTTGCCATGGTAGGGGAGGCAGTGTGGCCGGCGGCCACTTCGCCGGAACGGAAGTGCGGTTTCGTACAAACAGCAACGCGCCGTCCGCTGTTAATCGCGAAATAACTTCCAGAGGCGCGCCGGCGCCTGTCCAACGGCGCACGCACCCGCCAGGCTTGCGGGTTTGAAACGCGTTATTCACGCTGCGCAGCGTTGCATCCAGGTCGGTTTCGTGCTTTTCGGCAAACGCCCAACCGTCAGCGGCGAGCGCAACAAGCGCCATGTCCGCGCGTTCGCACCTTTCTGCACAGATCAGAATGTTGGTGCCAGCATCTGCCGAATTGGGCGAGACGGTGCGAAACACTTCAATTCGTTCGCCTGCCTGAACTAGCCGTGCTGCCAACGCCGCACCGGCGGCGCCCGGTTCGAGTTGCACAAACCCGTCAACGCCCAGGGCCCCCAACCGTTCAAGCTGGTTGAGCCACCAACTCACCACGGCCGCGCAACCTGGTTGCCGCAGCCGGACAATGCCTGTCAACCGCTCAACCTCCCGTCGCGGGTCGATGACCTCGACCAAGACCGGGGGTGGTGTGCTAAAGGATTTCGCCGGCGACTGGACCACGAGATCATGATCGGAACAGACGCGGTCAAGCGAAATGGCCACGAAGGCAATCAACCCCTGGTTATGCGCAGCGCGGGCAAATGCGTTGAACGCCTCGCTGCTGCACGCTTCCAAGGCTGGGTCGGCGGCGTTTGCTGTGAGCGCGAGGAGACTATCGAAGCCGAGGTGCCGCGCGGCATCGGCGGCCTGCTCCAACGCGGCTACGCTCGAAGGCCACGCCAAGGCGTAGGCGCGCGGGCCTTGGCCGTCGAGTGCGGCTTCGCGGATCGGACTTCTGTCGGCTGGCATCGGACTGTTCAACCGGCGTCGTGCATCGGCGTTCCCATCCCCGTTCTGTTTTTCGGGCAAGCCTGGTTTGGTGGCACTTTGGGTTACCCGCCGGCCTCGCGAAAAGCCGCCACGCCCAACCCGCACTGACGGGAACCTGCATGCAGGTTGCGCGCTTCACAAGAGTTGATGGCGTGCATGGAGGTTCCAGGTGCCGGCGGTATCACCCAACAAACCCGATTCGGGTCATGGCATCCCAGATGGCGCGGCAGACGCGGAGCCGAAAGGTACACCCACGAGCGACCGCCATTTTTCTGAAACGTCCGCACATGACAAGGGCGGCAAGGCGGAGGCCGCGAAGCACACTTACAAAACCCAGTAAGAAGTTTTTTTTCAAACAAAGAACCAAAAAATTCCCTCCCTTTAGATTTGCGCTATAGCACGCGTTTATTGTTTCATTTTTTCAAAATACACATGCTTACTTCATTTTCGCTATCGTGGAACGCCGCGATGCCGATGAACTTTTGCACGCCGGTGACGTTGACTTAGACCACAATAAAACGGAGTCCAGTCATGGGTTTGTTTACACGCCCCATCAAAACACTCGATGATCTTTTTGTGCACACGCTGCAGGATATTTATTACGCCGAGCAGCAGATCGTGAAGAACCTGCCGGCCATGGTGGAAAAGGCATCAAATCCTGAGCTAAGGGCTGCCTTCGAGCATCATCTGGGCGAGACGAAGAATCAGGTCAAACGTCTCGAGAAGGTGTTTGAAATGCTCGGGCAGCCTGCCAAGGGCGTGACCTGCCCGGCAATCGATGGGATCCTTACCGAGGCAAAGGAGCTGATCTCGGACTGTGGCGACAAGGAAGTCTGCGATGCGGCCATGTTGGCGGCGGCGCAAGCGGTCGAGCATTACGAGATTTCCCGCTACGGCACCCTCATTGCATTCGCGTCCCAGTTGGGTCGCAATGATTGCGCCAGGTTGCTGCAGGAAACTCTATCGGAGGAGAGATCAGCCGATCAGAAGCTTAGCAATATTGCTGAGACGCGGGTCAACAGGATGGCCGCGTAGAGCGGGCGTCGGCTCCAACGCATGAAGGCGCCGGGGTGCGTGTTAACGCCCCCCGGGCTTCGTTCGATTTAGTTCACATAGCGGGTCAGCAGCAAACTTGATTGCGGAGGTGGCGCATGAGTAACAATCCCCTTGAAGATACGCCGGAACGTACGGCACGGATTCGCGAACGGGCGTACCATCTCTGGGAATCCGATGGTGGTCCGCCAGGGCGCGATCTGGAGTATTGGGAACGCGCGCGGGAGCTCGTTGGCATTGAAGAAAGCCCAGGTGCCGGCGAACTGGAAAATCCTATGGTGCGCGACACGGCCGTGCAGGGCGAGGCGGTCGATGAGGCATCTCTGCAGGATAATCTTGGCGAGTTCCCGGACCGCTTTGCGGATCAGGGGGAGCGCGTCATGACGCCAATGACTCGCGACAAGATGCGTACACGTAGCGGTTCGGGTTGACGACGTATTTTTTGGAGGCAAGCAACAAACAACCCTTGTCCGCAAGTGAAAAAATTTTTGGTTCCTTTTTCAAGAAAGAACTACTTATGTAACCTTTGCCCCACCTCACAAATAGCCAAACTCAGTGCGGGTTACGCCGCCCGCGCCATTGAACGTTCTTCTGCCAGCCGTTGCGCCGCAGGGTAGTTCACCTTCCCGGTTCCCAGCAGCGGAATAGCATCCACGTGCACAACTGCGCGTGGCACCGCGATTTCTGACACGCCGCGGAATCGTGCGCATGCCAATATCTCGTGCATGTCGGCATTCTTGCGCGTTGTCACAAGCAGCAGCTGCTCGCCCTTACGCGAATCCTGCACCGCCAGAACGGCGTGCTGCTCATCGGGCCATAACGCGGCCACAAGCGCCTCGGCGGCGCCCAGCGATACCATTTCACCGGCGATTTTGGCGAAACGTTTTGCCCTGCCTGTTATGGCGACAAACCCTTCCGTATCGATATCGACGATATCGCCGGTATCGTACCAACCGTCCGGCGGTGGCTCGATCAACCCCGGCGCCGAGGCGCGCATATAGCCAAGCATCACGTTCGGTCCTTTGACGTAAAGCCGGCCGCCGGCCGCCACGCCCGGTACTTCCACCAACCTATGCGCGATTCCAGGCAGCATTCTTCCGACGGTGTTCGGCCGGCTGTGCATGGCGGTATTCATTGCCAAAACAGGTGCGGTTTCGGTAGCGCCATAACCCTCCAGCACGCGGACACCGAACTTTTCGGCGAAGAGTCGTTTGGTCTGCTCGCGGACCTTCTCAGCGCCGGCAAAGATGTATCGCATACGGTAAAAATCATAGGAATGCGCATATTTGGCCCAGCCGTTGAGGAACGTGTCGGTGCCAAAGCAGATCGTCGCGTCGGTGTCATAGATCAACGCGGGCACGATCCTGTAATGCAGCGGCGAGGGATATAGGAAGGTGCGAACGCCATTGAATAGTGGCAACAATGTGCCGTCCACCAGGCCAAAGCTATGAAACATCGGCAGCGCAGTGAAAACCCGGTCCGCGGGATTGAAGTCGATGACGGACGCGAGTTGTGCGCAATTCGCCAGAATGTTGCGGTGGCTGAGCACAACGCCTTTCGGCTCACCCTCCGATCCCGAAGTGAACAGGATCACGGCCGGCGCGTCTGGTGAGAAGGCGGCGCCCGGCAAGGTGTGTGCCCGCATGGCATCCCATTTGGCGCGCAATTTGGCGCGGATCCCGATGGTGGCCCTGACATCTTCCAGCCACACAAACTGGACATGCGGCTCCATGCGGGCTACCAAGTTCGCCAACTTTGCCTTTTCCACAAAGGCCCGGCTCGAGACGACGATGTTCACGCGGGCGGCGGCACAGGCAGCAAGCATGCCGTCGGCGCCCGTGGAAAAATTCAACATGGCGGGCACACGGGCGAAAGCAGTGAGGCCCAGAAATGCAACGAGCGTGGCGTTGGCGTTGGGCATCATGACGCCGACGGCCTCGCCTTCATTCATCCCGGCGGTGAGCGCGCGGCCCAGGGCGGCGGCGCCCAAGATCAGGCGACCGAACGAAATGGGATCGCGATTGATGTCCTCCGCAATCAGGCTTCGTTTGCCGTGTAGGCTTGCCGCGTCGAGCGTCGCGGCGAACAGCGTTCTGCTGGTATCCTTTGACCGGAACGACGTTTCCACCATCAAATCGTGCAGCGCGCGCCCGACAATTTCGCGCCGGCGGCGGGGTGCCAGGTCAGCGGCATCGGCGGGTGTTATGTTGACAGCAGGGTGGATGGTCAGGCGCAGGCGCGGGAACCAGCGCAGCTTCAACTTGCCCGCCATATGGCCGAAGGGGGAGAATTGCGTGCCGTCGATACTGATGGGAACCACGCGTGCGCCGGCTTTGTCGGCAACAACACCGGCGCCTTCGAATAGTTTCATCAGCGCGCCGGTTTGGGTAATGCGTCCCTCGGGGAAAATCACCAGTTTCTGCCCTTCGTCGCGCACCGCTTCGATCATGCGGCGGATACCATAAGGATTTCGCACATCTACCGGGAAAACGCGCACCCCACGCGCCATCAGGCGGACCCAGGCCCGGCGCAATTGATGGGTGTGGATAGCGAAAGCGGGGCTGTCCGGCAGGAACGCCGAAATCAGCGCGGCATCGCCGAAACTCAAATGGTTTGATACAATGACGACTTTGCCGCTTGCGGCCCGATAATGTTCCAGGCCGGTCACCTGCACGCGATGAAAAACCATGAAGTACCAACGCAACAGAATGCGGCTGATCCGGGTTGGCAAGAAGCGCAGTGCCCAGATTGCGACAGCAAGGTTCACCAGGGAGGTGGCTACCAGCACACCAACAGGGCCGACCAAGGCGGCCAGGAAAGTGGCGGCAGCGGCGGCAATCACCATCAGCACTGCATTGACTACATTGTTGGCGCCTATGGTGCGTGCGCGGTGCGCCGGCTCGGATACCTCCTGCAGGATGGCGTAAAGCGGAACGGAAAACATGCCGCCGCAGACTGCAATCAGGAACAGATCGACCATCAAGCGCCATCCCGCTTGGGAAGACAGCACATTTCCGACCGTGGACAATGAGACTGCATGGCCTAGCACACAGGCGCGCGCAAAGTCGGCGACGAAAACGGAAATGCCGAGGCCGGCCAAGGGCACATGGCGCGCGGAGACCTCACCTTTCAGCAGCCGCGCACAGCAGAGTGATCCGGCGCCAATGCCCATCGCGAATAGTGTCAACAGCAGGGTAAGCACCTGTCCCTGTGCCGCCAATATGTCGCGCGTTATGACCGGCAGCTCCGTCATTATTGTGGCACCCACGGTCCAGAACCAGGAAATCCCCAGGATTGAACGGCGAATTGGCAACACGGCCAGGGCGCGGCGGGTCACATGCCAGGTCTCGGCAAAGGGGTTCACGCCGATGCTCAGCGTGGGGTCGGACGCGGACGATGGCGGCACGCGCATGGCGGCCAACCAGCCCAGCAAGGCCACGGCGACGCCCACGGCGCCGACCAATATTGTTCCGTGTGGCGCCAGGATCAGCGCGCCACCGAGCACGGTTCCGGCAACAATGGACAGGAACGTGGTGCCCTCGATGATGCTGTTGCCGGTGACCAGTTGATTGTCCGCCAGTTGTTCTGGCAGAATGCCGTATTTCACCGGTGAGAACAGGGCACCTTGAACACCGAGACCGAACAGGGCGGCGAGCAAACCAGGAACATTTTGCATGGCAAACGCAACGGCAGTCCCGACCATGAGCAGCAATTCCGCGAGTTTGGTAGCACGGATGACCTTTGGTTTCGCGAAACGGTCGGCGATCTGGCCTGCCGTGGCCGAAAGTAGAATATAGGGCGCCATCAGCAGCGCCCCGGCGAGTGCCGCCAGGCCGGTGCCTCCCTGGCCAAGCCGAAACAGCACCATCACAATCATGGCATTGCGCACCATGTTGTCATTCAGGGCGCCGCACGCCTGGGTCACTGTGAGCGGCAACAAGAAACGCCAGGGGCTCTGTTCGCTCCTCGGGTTTTTCGGTCCGGAGCGAACTGGTGCAGGCTTGGCTGGCAGATCCACCTGGCGTTTTTCATTATCAATCATGTCGCCACCCTCATGCACATTGAAACAATATCGTCCACCACCGGGCTCAACGCTGCACCGATGCGTCCGTACAGCAGAAATGTCGCAGGCTGCACCACCAGCCCGACAATTCCAGCCGCCACCAGTTCGGCATTTCGCGCGGGAATTTCGCCATTGGCCATGGCGTCCGCGACCACGCGCACAACAATTTCCACCGGATTGCGTTCGTCGATCGCGATGGCATGCAAGTTCGCGTGCTGCGCCATCAGGATGAAACGAAACCGCGGGCGGTCCTCATCATGCAGGTGGCAGATCAGCCGCACCAGCCGATCCAGCTTGACCCGGAATGGTCCTGGCGCCGCGGCCGCCTCGGCCATTCTGCGCCCGTAATCGCGGTAGCCCTGCTGGAACAACTCCCGCACGAGTTCGTCCTTGGACGAAAAATGCGCGTAAAGGTTCGGCTTGGCCATGGCGCACGCCGCGGCGATGTCGGCCACAGACACGGCGTCCACGCCGCTTGCGGCGAACAGCAGCAAGGCCTGCGCCTTGATGACGTCACGTTTTCCACCCGAGCGACCCGACATCGTTGCCCTTAAGCTTAACTATCGGTCGGTAAGCTAAGCCAAAATGTTTTACCGTGTCAAGCGCCTTGGCGGTGACCGCTTGAGTGGCTTAATTGGCAATGTAGCGTGCCAGAAATTGGCTCAGCACGCCAGAAGCGGCGGCCCCGCCGCCCATTAGCGCCCGTTTTTTTGATGTTGGCACAGACCATGCAACCATCGCTTCAGGCCACTTTTCGCACCGGGAGACAGTTGCATGACCCATACACCCCGCGCCGTGCTCATCGCCGCTTTCGCGTGGCCCCTTCTGGCGGCCGGGACCGCGAACGCGGCCACCCGTCACCTGAGCGCCCCAGCCACACGGCTTGAAATCGACTCGCCCTGCGCGCGCCAGGTTGTCATTACGGGAGACGATACAATCGGTGCGCAAGTGACCGTTGATGCCGTTGCCGATCATGAGGAGGAAACCAGCCAGTTGGTGCTCACCGGCGGCGATTCCGCAAAATTGTCGGTGCCGGAGCGCTGCTGGCGGCCAGGCTTTACGATGGATTTCCGGCCCACCCTCGTATTGAACATCCATGTCGCGCCCGGCGCCGGCATCGGGATCAATGAGAGCGGCGAAGCGGAATACAAGGTGGGAGACATCGGGGGACCGCTCAACCTGGATTTGAGCGGCGCGGTGCGTGTGCAGGCCGGCAAAGTCGGCGCGCTCAGCCTCGATTTGAGCGGAACCGGCGCGGTGACGGTGGCGCTAGCGTCCGGTGCGCTCCAGGCAAGCCTTTCCGGTCTCGGCAGCCTTGACATCGCCGATGGCACCGTCAGCGCCGCATCGCTGGAACTCTCCGGACGCGGTTCGGTTCAATTCCGTAAAGGAACGATTGGCAAATTGACCTTGTCGAGCAGTGGCACGTCTAATGTAACCATCGGCGCTACCGTCGGCGATGCTTCCATTGAGGTGTCCGGTATCAGCAACGTCAAGATTGCGAAGGTTACGGGATCGGTCTCCAAGGATGTGAGCGGCGTGGCTTCGGTTGTGATTGGAGGCGAATAGGACGAGAACAAGAAAGTGGTTCTTCTTTGAAAAAAAGAACCAAAAAACTTTTACGCGCCAAAGGTCAGAACCATTCCATCTACGCCCGGCTCAACGTCGCCTGGCAACGCCGTGCTGAGCGCCGCGAAATCCATATCGATACCCATATGGGTCAGCACCGTTCGCCGCACGCCGAGCCGGGCGCGCCATTCCAACACCAATTCCAGATGCGCATGCGTCAGGTGCGGCGCACGCTGAAAGCAACCTACCAGCCAGGTATCCACGCCCGCCAATGCCGCGAATCCTGCTTCATCGAGCCGCACCAGATCCGTGCTGTAGGCAAACGGTCCGATCCGGAGCCCCAGTGTGTGCACCACGTGATGGTCCTGGTCAAATGTGCGCATCGAAAGCCCCGCCGCCTCGATCACATCGCCCGGCACAACTTCATTAGTCTCCAGCACCGGCCGATAGAATCCCGGCGGTTCCCAGGGCCGGAACGCATAATCGAACCGCTTCCGTATCTCGGCCAATGTCGCCGCAGTGCCGAACGCCGGCAAGGGGCGCCCGGCAATGCGGTTCAACAGCCGCACATCATCCAGGCCGGTAATATGGTCAGCGTGCGCATGGGTAAACACGATCGCATCGATACGCGGAATGCCGCACGCCAGAAGCTGCGCCCGCATGTCGGGCCCGGTGTCGACCAGCACCCGCCCGGCCGGCCCCTCGATGACGATGGCGCTGCGGCTGCGCCGATTGCGCGCTTCGGCGGGATCGCAAACACCCCAGTCGCCGTGACCATCCGCGCCGCCCAGGGTCGGCACCCCGGTGCTGCCACCGGTGCCGAGAATGGTGACGCGCATCGGGAAGCTCAGGCCGCCTTGGGAAACAGGCGGCGGAAATTCGCCGTTGTCAGGTTGGCCAACGCCTCCTGCGTCATGCCTCGCAGCTCCGCCAGCACACCCGCCGTGTGTACGACGTGCGCCGGTTCGTTACGCCTTCCCCGGAATGGCACCGGAGCCAGATAGGGGCTGTCGGTTTCTACAAGCAATCGTTCGGCTGGGAGATCGGCCGCGATGGACCGGAGCTCGCCCGATTTCGGAAATGTCAATATGCCCGAAAAACTGACATAGCCGCCAATCTCCACCGCCTGCTCGGCCAGCGCGCGGCCCGAACTGAAACAGTGCAGCAGAAAATCGAACTTTTCGCCCGCATCGCGCTGTTGTTTCAGGATGGCGAACGTATCGTCATCGGCATCCCGCGTATGAATGCATATCGGCACACCGGCCAGCGCCGCTGCCCTGATCTGCCGGGCAAACACGTCCGCCTGCACATCGCGCGGGGACCGGTCGTAGAAATAGTCGAGACCCGCCTCGCCGATCGCGATGACCTTCGGATGCGCCGCAAGGGCGGCGACGTCCTGCGCAAGCGGCATGTCCTCCTCGGCCGCGTGGTGGGGATGCGTTCCCACGGTGCACCAGATTTTCGTTTCTGCTTCCGCGATGGCGATCTGTTCGGCGGCGCGTGACAGCCGCGTGCCGATGGTTACCATTTCAGCAACCCCGGCCTGGCGCGCCCGCGCCAGCACCAGCGGCCGCTCCGTTTCGGAATAATAGTCCAGATGGCAGTGGGAATCGATCAACATCGTTGCTTATGCCGCCGCTTCAGCAAACCGTGGAAACACGCCTTGCGGAGCCGGCAATATTGTGCCTTCCGGCAACGGCGTTTGAAGCCCTGCGATCGTGCGCAAACCGCGCGGCGCACCAACCTGGTCCAGCATCCGCGCCATGCTCTGCGGCATGAACGGCAACAACATCGTCGCCACCGACCGGATGACCTCCGCGAGCACCCTTAGCACCGCCGCCATGCGCACAGGATCGGTCTTTTTCAACGCCCAAGGGGCCTGCCGGTCGATATAGGCATTCGCCGCCCGGATCACCTTCCAAACCTCCTCGAGCGCCTCATGCAAGGCCTGGCGATCCATTCGGTCACGCAGCGATTCCACCAGCCCATCAGCCAAACCGAGCATCTCCTCATCATCCTGCGTCAACGCGCCGCGTTCCGGCAGCACGCCGGCGCAGTTGCGCGCAATCAGGCTCACCGAGCGTTGACACAGATTACCGAGATCGTTCGCCAGTTCCGTATTCATGCGCGATACCAGCGCGCGCTCGGAAAAATCGCCATCGTTGCCGAATGGCACTTCGCGGAACAGGAAGAACCTGACCGGATCGACACCGAACCGGTCCGCCAGGGTGAGCGGATCGATTACGTTGCCGACCGACTTGCTCATCTTCTCGCCCTCGACGGTCCACCACCCGTGACCGAAGATGCGCTTTGGCACGGGCAAGCCGGCCGCCATCAGAAACGCCGGCCAATAGACGGCGTGGAACCGCAGAATATCCTTCCCGACCAAATGCAAATCCGCCGGCCAGCGCGGCCACAAAGCCGAGGCTTCATCAGGATAGCCCAAAGCGGTAATGTAATTCGCCAGAGCATCGACCCACACATAAATCACGTGGCCCGGCTCGTCCGGCACCGGAATGCCCCATTTGAAACTCGTTCGGCTCACCGACAGATCGGTCAATCCGCCGCGAATGAAGCTCAGCATTTCGTTTCGCTTTGCGGGAGGCCCGACGAAATCGGGATTTTCCTCGTAATGCTGCAGCAGCGCGTTCTGCCACTGGCTTAGCCGGAACAGGAAGTTGGGTTCCCGCACCCACTCCACCGGCGCGCCGGTCGGCGCCACGCGCGAGCCGTCCGCCAGCACGGTCACATCGTCGGCGCTATAAAAATCCTCGTCGCGAACCGCATACCAGCCTTCGTAATGACCCAGATAAATCTGGTCCCGTTCGCGCAGACGGCGCCACAGCGCTTGCACGCCCTCGACGTGCCGCGGTTCCGTGGTTCGGATGAAATCGTCCGTCCCCACGCCGAGCCGCACTTCCATGTCGCGAAATTTTGCCGATATCGCGTCGCAGAAATCCTGCGACGCCATGCCGGCGTCGCGCGCTGCTTTTTCCACTTTCTGCCCGTGCTCGTCGGTGCCGGACAAAAAATGCACGTCGTAACCGTCCAGCCGCTTGAAGCGGGCGAGAACATCAGCCGCAATCGCCGTGTAGGCGTGCCCGATATGGGGGTCGCCGTTGACGTAGAAAATCGGGGTCGTAATGTAAAATCGCATGTGTTCTCCGAAGAAGACGAAGCAGTTCTTTTTTGAAAGAAGGAACCAAAAAACTTTTGAAATGATAAAAGTTTTTTGGTTCCTTGTTTCAGAAAAGAACTACTTCCCTGCTGACTTTACGCCAAAAGATTCAGTCCAGCCACCACGGCCTGCCTTCGCTCCAAATTATGCTGCTCCGTCTCCCGCTGGATCTCGCCCAGCCGTGACCATACCGAACCCCACCAATCCGCCCCGTGCAATCCAAGCAACCGCGCCTGCACCAAGTCCGCGGCGCCCCGCAAATGAGCTGTCACAGCACCGGCGATCCTTCCGCGCAATAGAGAAAAGAACAGGTCGAAGGCTACCTCCTCACGCAACGAATCCGCCATTTCGTACCCGCGCAGCAGCGGAAATCCAGGCATTTTCTCAAAAACCTCGTCCACCAGACCCGCCACCGCCAGGCCGCCATGCTCGGCCAGGGTCAGCGCGCGCCCCGGCGATCCTTGCGCCAACGCTGCGAGATGCGCCCGTTCGGCCGCCGCCATCGACGGCACATAGAGCGACAACACCCGCGCCATATCCGCCTCCGGCAACGCGGCCAACGCGAGGTGCCGGCACCGGCTGCGGATCGTCGGCAGCAAGCGCCCCGGCACCGCACTCACCAATAGTAACACCGCCCTGGCCGGCGGTTCCTCCAGCACCTTCAGCAGCGCATTGGCCGAATGCGGGTTCATATCCTCCGCGCCATCCACAATGACCACCCGCCAGCCGCCCTCCGCCGGGGTCAAATGCAGAAATCCGGGAATTTCGCGCGCACGCTCCGCCGAGATGTTCTTTTTCAGCCGCTTCTTCTTCTCGTCCCAATCCCGCTCCACCGTCAGCAAATCCGCGTGGCTGCCCGCCGCTACCCGCCGGAATACCGGATGCCCGGGCTCCAATTCCAGCGTATCCGCCCCGCCCGCGAGCAGACGCCTGGCAAATCTGAACGCCAGTGTCGCCTTGCCGACCCCGTCCGGCCCCGTCACCAGCCAGGCGTGATGCAGCCGGCCACCCAGCATCGAGTCGCGCACGGCCCGCTCGGCAGCATCGTGCCCGATCAGATGCGGGTTTTCCCGCGGCGCCGGCGCGCTCACAGGAACCTCGCCGCGACCAATTCGAATATCGTGGCTGCCACGTCCTCCGCCGCGCCATTCCCGTTCACCACCACGCACCTCCCGGGGTTTGCCGCCGCGATCGCCTGAAATCCGTCGGCCACCCGCCGGCGAAAATCCGCCCCCAGCCGATCATACCGATCCGCCGCCCGGCCCCTCGCCGCCTCTCGCGCCGCCGCCACGTCCGGCGCCACCACCAGCACCAGCGTCAGATCCGGATGCGGCGAAATCAGCGTCTTCAAGGCCGCAAACGATGCCGGATCGCCGCCCTGTCCGTATACCTGGTAAGCTTCCGTCGAATCAAAAAAACGGTCACTCAGCACCCATGCCCCGGCCGCAAGCGCCGGCCGGATGGTGCGCGTCATATGCTCCGCCCTTGCGGCGAAATGCAGCATCATTTCCGTCAACGGCGCGAAATCCTGCGTCCCGGCTAGCAGCATTTCGCGCAGGAATTCCGCGGCGGGCGCCCCACCGGGCTCGCGCGTTGCAATCGCCATTACGCCACGGGATTCGAGCCGCTCGGCGAGCAAGCGAAGCTGGGTGGATTTTCCGGCGCCCTCGCCACCTTCGAACGTGATGAAACGGGTGACCATTTGTTTAGAATCAAAGCAAAATAAGAAGAAGTATGTCTTTTTTGAAAGAAAGAAACAAAAAATTCTTGTTTGAGGAGGTCCGCTGCCGGACCGTTGGCATTAACGCAATATTCATCGCGAACGCGGATAACACCTGTGCCGGAATGGTGCAGCCGGGTTCAGCACCGCGGACGAAATAATGCGGCACCGGTTTTTGCTGTTCTGTACAACAGGAGTCCTCCCATGCCCAAGTTGCTGCTGAGCCTGACATCGGGCGTCGCATGGTGCCTGGCCGCGTCGCCGGCGCCATGGCCCGCACCGGTCGCAGCCCCACACATCCGGCCGACGGCCGCACCATTGCCCGCGCTCGGCTGCCCATGGCTGTATCCCGCCTGCGCGGAGGGCGTTCATCGCGGCTGAACCGGGTGAACGGTGTGCGATCGTGCATACTCAATTCGGGAACAGATCAAGCACCATGATGGGCGCGGATGCGGTGATCGTTCCGTCGGCATGGTCGCGCAGCACGTCTGGCTCGATGGCGACGATGCCCGACTTGTCTTCGTGCGCTGCGACCTTCCCCGCGGCCGAACTTATCGTAACGCTTCCGTCGCAGCAGCCCGCAAGCTTGATGCTGATACTGTGCACGGAAGGCGCCGCGAGCATGGCAAGGTAGCCACCCATCTTCCGTGCGCCGGCGCGCATCGCGTCATTTGCCTGCTGCACACCTTCGAGCACGTAAGACACCGGCGTTGTTTTCCCCGCAGGCGGCTTGATCCACATGTCGAAGCCGAGGTTCAAGCTGCCATGCGGTTGGTCCGTCTGCACCGCCACGCCGGCCGCAATCCAGTCGGGGCGGTCCGGCAGGCTGACCGTGCCATCCGGGCCGACCGGAATTTCGGTCCGCTTGCTGCCGTGATCGACCCACATATGAATAGGCGCATGGTCGCTGTCGTTGCGATGCTGCACCGCCAACACGAACATCAGCTTGTCGCGCTGTGCCGCCGGGAGTGCATTGAACATGGTTCGATACTGCGCCAGCGTCGCGTAGGGAATTGTCGCGTTGTCGGCCCACGCAGGTCCGGCCGCAAGGGCGACGCCAACAGCCAGCCAAAATCGGCCATTCGCTTTCATCCAACCTTCCCGTTATCCGGCGTTTCTATCGCCAGCCGTATCAAATCCGCGGTCCGCGAAACGCCCAGCTTTGTGCGTATCAAGCTCACCGTATTCGCCACCGTCTTATAGCTGATGCCGAATACTGTAGCGATCTCGGAAAGGCTGCGTCCCGCCGCCATCAGGCGCATGATCTCCAGGTCGCGCGGCGTCAACCGATGCAGCTTCCCGCCGGCATCGATCCTTTGCAACGCTATATCCTGCGCGATCGCGGGCTCGATGAAGCGCCGCCCCTCAGCCACCATGCGCACCGCCCCAAGCAAGGCGTCCGGTGCGATGTTCTTCGAAACATACCCCAGCGCGCCCGCCTCCAGCGCACGCGTTGCATACAGCGCCTCGGTGTGCATGCTGACGACCAATACCCGCAGTCCGGCCCGCGCGAGGCCCGGCAACAACGCCAGCCCGCCGGCACCCGGCAGCCCCAGGTCCAAAATCACCACTTCGGGCCGCCAATCAAGAAGCTGGGTATCTGCCGCGGTCCCATCGGCCGCCTCGCGCACCTCGGCGCCCATCATGGACGCCAGCATCTGCCGCAGCCCGGCGCGAACCACCGCATGGTCGTCCACCACCAATATCTTCACGCGTCCACCTCCAGCGGCAGGTGCACCGACACGGCCCAGCCGCCGCCGCGAACGATTTCCACACGGCCGCCCAGCGCGCCGGCCCGCGCCCGCATGCCCGCCAAGCCCAATCCCCGGGTCAAATCCTTGCCCTCAACGCCACCCACCCCGTCATCACGCACCGACAATACCGCCGACCCGTCGCGCACCTGCGCGCCGATCCACACATGAAGCGGCGCGCCATGCCGCACCGCGTTACTGACGCCTTCCTGCGCCGCGCGAAACAGGCACTCACGCGACGCGGCGCCAAGCTCCGCGCACGACGCCGCAACGTCAGCGGCAAAAATCGTCTCCGGCCGCACAACGCGCCAGAAAGCCACCAACTCCGCCACGGCAATGGCGAGATCCGCGGGCGCGGTCTCGCCATCGTGTAATCGCCCGAGCATGTCGCGCACTTCGCGCTGCACCTGGGCCGTTGCGTCCTGAATTGCCCGTAGCTGCGCCGGGACTGCGCCGAGATCCCCGGTTTCCACCATCCGGCCGATGGCGGCGGCGAAATTTGTTGTCGCGAACAGCAGCGGACCGATCTCGTCGTGCAAGTCGCGGGCGATTTCGGCACGCTCCTCGTCGGCGATCGTCGCCACCTGCTGCGACAGACGCCGGTTCTGCGCCTCGGCCGACCGCAACGCCGCGGCCATACGGTTGAACGCGCCTGCCAGCGCGGCGATTTCCGGCGGTCCCGCCTCCACCAGTTCGGCGCGCAACTCACCACGGCCGACGCGCGAAAACCCGTGCGCAAGCGCGGTCAGTGGCCGCAGGCTGCGTCCCACCGTCGCGCTGCACAACAGCGCCGCCACGACGAAGAACACAGCCAGGCTGGCCATTCGCTCCGAAAGCTCGCTCCAGCGCTCCCCCGCCTCGCCGGCCGCATCAGCCTCCAGACGGAAGGCACTGGCGCCCGCCGCCCCCGCCACGGGCGCCACCACTTTCTCGACGGGCGGCGCCACCAGCCGCAAGAACCATGTGGGGGCCCCAGCCTCCAAGCCGGGTTTGCTGGTCATGACCGGGTGGCCGTCCTTGTCCAGCAGCGCAGCCTGCACATGCGGATTGCCGTCGAACGCGTGCAACATGCGCCGCAGTTGCGCTGCCCCCAGGTCACCCGGCGCCAGATTGGCCAGCCCTGCCAGGGTGCCTTGGCGTGCACTCGCCAGCGACGCCGTCAATTCATCGCGCACGGAGCGGGCCGCGTGCCAGGTCGCGAGCCCGGCGCCGACCGAGAAGCTGGCGAGTAACGCCAGGAAAATCGCAGCGAGCAGCCGGGTCTGGAGTGACATGGGGGCCTGAGTAGTTTCCGAACCTACCGTGGCACATGCCGGGACGCACAAATGCAATCAAGGTGGGCGCGCCATGCGTCACATGCTCTCGCCTTGCCGCCACCCAGCGACGTCTGCAAAGGCGGGCGACAGGGGCGCCATGAGTTCCCGCTGCGGCGACAAGGCCCTGACATGTTTCACTTTTAAAGGACAGTCTTGATGGCTTTCGCCGGCTCAGCCATCCCAATGCCGACCCATTTCGGCAGCCTGCACACCGCCGGCGCGCTGCGGCACTATGCGCAGCACCAGGAAATATTCGGCGAAGGGGACGACGCGGACGCCTATTTCAAGGTCGTGTCCGGCGTCGTGCGCACCTGTCGCTTTCTGAGCGGCGGCCGCCGGCAGGTTGATGAATTCCACCTCCCAGGTGACCTGTTCGGGTTTGAAATGGGTCTCCACCGGCGCCTGTGCGCCGAAGCAGCCAGCGCGGCCACGATCATCCACTACCGCCACCGCTCGATCGAGTCTGTGGCCGCGAACGACAAGGCCGCGGCGCTGCGGCTCTTTGAACATGCCGTTCGCAGCCTTGCACGGGCTCAGGACCATGCCGTTCTGCTGGGCCGCCGTACCGCCATCGAGAAGGTTGCGGCGTTTCTGATTGACTGGGCGGCGCATTTTTCGCCGGACGAGGATGTTATCCTGGCCATGACGCGCCAGGACATCGCCGACTACCTTGGCCTCACGGTGGAGACGGTATCGCGCACCCTCGCGCGGATGGAAAAACATGCCGTCATCGAACTTTGCACCGCCCGGTGGATCAAACTGACCGACCCCGTGGCGCTAAGGGATTTGGCTTCGTAACGCACCAAATACATAAGAGTTTTTTGGTTCTTTTTTTCGGAAAGACCTACTTCTTCGTAACCCTAAACCAACGCCGGCGCGCGGCCACCAGTGTCAGCAGCCCAAACCCCATAATCGCAACCGAAGCCGGCTCCGGCGCCGGCGACGGCACGAGCGAGGTATCCGAGCTGATGTCGGAATCGCCCGCCAGCGTGAGGTCGATAATGAACGTCTCCGAGAACGGATTGTTCAAGACCTCCCACAGCGCGTTCTGCGTCTGGTCGTAGTTAAAGCCCGCGTTGGTACGGTTGATCGTGATCGTGTCCAGCAAAGTTTGCATGCCGAACACCGCGTTGGTGGAGTCTGCGTAGGTGTATATCGTCATCGACAGCAAAGCGCCGTCCAGGATGTTTCCCGTTGCCTGGGTAATAAAGTTTACCAGCGTCGGGATCGGCGCCGAAAGGCCGGTTGCGGAGACCTCGATTTGCAACAGCCCAGGGGTCCCACCGTTCGTGGTGGCAAAATTGGCAAAATCGAGCGCCGACAGATTATTCGGCGTAGTACTCACTACACCTGCGCCGATCGTATAATTGCCCACGGTAAGGCCGCTGATGTCGATGCCGCCATTGCCGGAGAGTTCTCCACTGCTGGCGCCGTCGTTCGTCATTTCCAGATAAACCAGCGGATCCGCGAATGCCTTTGGGGCAGTCGCCAATCCAGTCGCCAATCCTCCTGCCAGTCCAACTGCCACGGTAAAAACCGGGGCCACCGTGCCGCTACGCATACCAAAATCTCCTCGGGGCGCGTGGCCAACAGATGACCCGATTAACCTAAGACGCATACAAGACTGAACAGGCCTCTCCTAGCGGCCGATCCTCCAGGTTTGTCAATGCGGTAAAACGGCAAGGCCACAGCTACTTCAGAATTGTGCTTAGAAATTCAGATAGTTTTGTAGATGTATGCGCTCATATGGCACTTTTATGGTGATTTCGACCACGCGCGGGCAACCCTGTTCGAGACTTTTCCAATATATAGCAAAAGTTTCTTGGTTCTTTTTTTCAAAGAAGAACTGCTTCCCTGACCGCGTGCTTATGCGGCCACGCGCTCCGCGTACTTATGCGGCCACGCGCTCCGCGTACTTATGCGGCCACGCGCTCCGCGCGATGATCCTTCACGTCGCGGAACGTCAGCGCCGCATTCAGTTCCGTGGTCCGGCGCAGCATGAACGCCGAGGTGGCGAGGAACACCGGATCGCCGTCCACGTCGTCAGCCATGGCGGTGCGTTGGGTGGCGACGAATTTCTCCAGTGCGGCTTTCTCGCCGGAAATCCAGCGGGCAAGGCTGTACGGCGTCGCTTCGAAACCTATTGCGACACCGTATTCACCGGCCAGACGCGCGACCAGCACATCGAGCTGCAGCGTGCCGACGACGCCCACGATCGGCGGCGAGCCGTCCTGCGGGCGGAACAACTGCACCACGCCCTCTTCTGCCAGTTCATTCAGCGCCTGGCGCAGCTTTTTCGCTTTCATGGCGTCGTCGAGCCGCACCCGGCGCAGGATTTCCGGGGCGAAGGCCGGCACGCCGAGGAATTGCAAATCCTCCTCCTCGGTCAGCGTATCGCCGATGCGCAAGGTGCCGTGGTTGGGGATGCCGACCACGTCGCCGGCATAGGCTTCCTCGGCGAGTTGGCGGTCGCGGGCGAAAAAGAATTGCGGTGCGTGCAGCGGAATGAGCTTGCCGGTGCGCACCTGCCGCAGGCGCATGCCGCGCTCCAGGCGCCCCGAGCAGACCCGCGCGAAAGCAATGCGGTCGCGATGATTCGGGTCCATGTTCGCCTGAATCTTGAACACCAGCGCGGTGAGTTTTTCCTCGTCTGCTTCCACCACGCGCTTGTCCGCCTTCTGCGCGCGCGGCGGGGGACCGAAACGAACCAGTGCGTTCAACAGGTCGGCGACGCCGATTTCCTTAATCGCGCTACCGAAATACACCGGCGTGAGGTGGCCTTGCAGAAAGCTCGTCAGGTCGAATTCGGGCAGAGCGCCGCGCACCAGGTCGATCTCCTCGCCGAGGGCCTGCATGCGGTCATCCGACTGGGCCAGTTCGCCGGTGAGGTGCAGGTCGCGCGCGAAGATGTCGTAGGTGCCGGCGAAACTGGCCGCGCGCCCAACCGGCCAGGTCGCGGGCGAAACATCCAGCGCGAGCGTGGCCGAAATTTCGTCGAGCAATTCGAATACGTCGCGGGCCTCGCGATCCATCTTGTTGATGAACGTCACGATGGGAATGTCGCGCATGCGGCAGATTTCGAACAATTTGCGCGTGCGGTCCTCGATCCCCTTGGCAGCGTCGATCACCATGACGGCGGAATCGACCGCGGTGAGGGTGCGATAAGTATCCTCCGAGAAATCTTCGTGGCCGGGCGTGTCCAGCAGGTTGAAGACGCAGCCGCCATACTCGAAAGTCATGACGCTGGTAACGACCGAAATGCCGCGATCGCGCTCGATGCCCATCCAGTCCGACCTTGTGCGCCGGCGCTCGCCCTTGGCGCGCACCTGGCCCGCCATCTGAATGGCGCCGCCGGCACGGAGAAGTCGTTCCGTGAGCGTGGTTTTGCCGGCGTCGGGGTGACTGATGATGGCGAAGGTGCGTCGCCGCGCGATTTCGGTGGCTAGTGACATGAACTTAGGACTTTCGAACGAAGTAAGCAGATCTTTTTTGAAAGAAAGAACCAAGAAACTCTTGCTCCGAGCGGTGCGTCCGGCTGTCGAGGCGATATAATAGGAGTTTCTTTCTTCTTTTCAAAAGAGAAATACTCAATTTTACTTATTTACCCTTACCTGAGCAACCACATCGCGAATGGCACCGACAACGATTGTCGGCTGATCAATCTGAATAAAATGCCCCGAATCCGGCACCGCAACATTCTTTCCCTGCGTGGAACGATGGGCCAGCGCGTCGTGCCCCGCATTCCACGCGGCCGCGAACTGCGCCCGCTCTGCGCCGGTCAAGCCGGGAAACGATGCCATCGTGCGCCCCGCGGTCAGCACCACGAGCGGCATGGCGGCGAGGTTTCCGCTTGCGGAATCCAGTTCGTCGTCGTCGGCCGCCGGATGGCCGCCGCCTTCGGTGGTGGGATAGAAGCTCTCCGCTTCCGAAACCATCGCGTCATTCTGCGACGGGCGCATCCATTGCTGCGTCTGTGTTGCCAGCAAAATATTATCCGGATGCTCCGGCATTGCGGCGGACGGCAGGCAATCCGCTTCGCTGGCGCTGGGCGGGGCGCCGGGGGCAGCGGCATGGATGAGCGCCTGGCAGGTGCGCAAGCCGTCGGTGACCTCGCGAAACTTCGCGTAGAGGGCACCCGTATCGGCGGACGATCCATGCGCGGTGAAATCCTCCCACTGATGCGCGAACGAAGGATCGATCAGCACCATGCCGGCAACCTCATCCTTGTGGGTGGCCGCGAACAATGTGGCGAACAATCCGCCTACGGAATGACCGACCAGAACGATCGGCGTTGCGATCGGCGCCACGGTGATGAGGCGTTGCAGATCGTCCACCACGTTCGTTGCGTCACCGGGACGGGTAGCCGGATCGGAAAAGCCGAAGCCGGCGCGGTCGTACGAACAGGCGCGGGTGAAGGTCGCTACCTGGCCCTGCACATGCCGCCAGGTCGTGGTCGTGCTGCCAAGGCCGGCCTCGAACAGAACCGCGGGGCTGCCGGTGCCGAGGCAAAAGAGGTTGAGGCGGCGGGCGCCGTCAATAGCCACCAATTGCTGAGCGTGCGTGTAGCTTTCCGACGGCACGTCGAGCGGCGCGGCCGCCGGGGGTTTGTCCGCGGCAGCGGCCCGTCCGGCGGCACAGATCGCCAGGGCAGCGAGCAGCAGGTTCCCAAAAGTCACCGTGGTCTCCTAAGCGGGCATCCTCGAACAAAGCAAAAGTTTCTTGGTTCTTTTTTCAAAAAAGAACTGCTTGCCTGTCCGCCGCCTGCTCATAGATGGTTTTCGCCGGTTTCGCGAGCAATAGACGGCCGCGCACCACCCGCAGATTGGGATTGAGGTAGGGATCGGCCGCCAGCACCGACGCCCAGCGCCGCCGCATCCAGGCCGCACCCGCGCTGGGGGCGCGCGGCGCGATGGAATATCGGAGTTTGGCGTGCGGGGTCCAGACAGTACGCAAACCACGCTCCGCCAGGCGCAGGCACAGATCCACCGCGGCAAAATCGCCGGCGGCTTCGGTAAAGCCGCCGGCGGCCGTGAAGGCGTCGCGCCGTATGGCGAGGCAGTCGCCGCTGACCGCCGACACGGTGCGGGCGAGCGCGAATTGGCCGCGATAGCCGGGATCGGCGTCGTCGGATGGCGGCGCGACGCACTGTGCGACGTGTTTGGGGTGCAGCACGTAGCCGGTGTGCAGGCGGCGGCTAAGCTGTCCCGGCAGCGGGGCCTTGCCGAGCAGCAGCGCGCCGGCCGCGCCGATGTCCAGCCGCGACGCATTCGCGACCAAGACCGCGAGCCAGTCGCCGTCCACCGGCCGCAGGCTACCGGCGAGAAAAACCAGCACATCCCCGGTCGCCCGCGCCACATCCGGCACACATTGCAGCAACGCGGCATCATAGGCGCCCTGCGCGACCTCGGGCGCCGCCGTGGTAATGAGGGAAACCGAAGGCAGCGGCTGCGGCAGATTGAATCGCACTGCAGGCCATTGCGGCAGGCTGGCATCTTGATCGATCGTTGCGTGGCCGACGAGATGGCGTGCCAACGCGCGCCGCGACGCCGCGCGGCAGGCTTCCGCCTCCCGCGCCGAAAACGATTTTGCCGATTGCCGCCAATGATACAGCACCAGCGGCAAATGCCTTACCCGATGCGGCCCAACGTGATCCACCACGCTCAACGCCAGATCGTGATCCTGCGCCCCCACCATTTCGCCACGCATGCCCCCGAGCTGCGTCACCAAGGCGCGGCGATACACCGCCAGGTGGCACACCAGATTCTGCGACTGAAACAAATCCACGTTCCAGCCGGGCTTGAAATAGGGATTGGCGCGGCGCCCCTTCACCAACTGGTCCTCGTCGGAAAACACCAGACCCAGCTTCGGGTTTTCCATGAACGCACACGCCGCCGCGGCCAGCGCGTGCGGCGCCAGCCTGTCGTCATGGTCCAGAAACGCCACGTAATCACCGTCGGCCAGCGCCAGCGCGGCGTTGGTCGCAGCCGAAATGCCGCCTTGCTGCGCCAGCCTCGTGACGTGCATCCTTGAATCGGCATCACACTCGGCCAGGCACACCGCAATCGCCGGATCGGCCGACGCATCGTCGGCAATCACCAGCTCCCAGTTCGGGTAGATCTGCCCACGCACCGATGCGATCGCGTCGCGCAGCCACACAGGGTTCGGGTCGTGCACCGGCATGACGACGCTGATGCGGGGCAACCGTTTCAACGCCGCAACGCGGGCGCGCCACGCCGACGCAGGGGGCTCGGTTTTGAGCCACGCGGCGTAGGCCTGGTTGAGGACGCGCTCAGGCCTCCGGCGGCGGCGCCAGAAAGAAAGCAAGGGTTCCTTTTGAAAAAAAAGAACCAAAAAACTTTTGCTATTAGCGGCTGTAGAACTCTACGACCAGGTTTGGTTCCATTGTTACGGGATACGGCACATCGTTCAGCTTGGGGGAGCGGACGAAACGGCCCTTCATGGCGCGGTGGTCAACCTCCAGATACTCCGGCACATCGCGCTCGGGGCTCTGCACGGCGTCCAGCACCACCGCGATCTGCTTGGATTTCTCGCGCACCTCGATCGTGTCGCCGTCACGCACGATAAAGCTGGGGATGTTCACCTTCTTGCCGTTGACGGTGATGTGGCCGTGGTTGACGAACTGCCTGGCGGCGAACGGCGTAATGGCGAACTTGAGGCGGTAAATCACCGCATCCAACCGGCGCTCCAGCAAATCAACCAGGTTCTCCGACGTGTCGCCGCGGCGCCGCACCGCCTCCTCATAGTACTTGCGGAACTGCTTCTCGCTGATGTTGCCGTAATAACCCTTCAGCTTCTGCTTGGCCATCAACTGGACCTTGAAGTCCGACGGCTTGCTCTTGCGCCGCTGCCCATGCTGGCCGGGACCGTAGTCGCGCTTGTTGACGGGGGATTTCGGCCGGCCCCAGAGGTTTATACCAAGGGTACGGTTGATCTTGTACTTGCTTTCGGCGCGCTTGGTCATGCGCTGCCCTTTCCAGTTCTGGCGCCCGTATGGGCTTGTTGCACCGGTAGGCCACGCGTCAGACGCGTGGCGGGCGCGAGCCCCGAAGGCCCGTCCACGTTCCCGGCAATGAAGCGGCGGTGGCTAGGGCAGGCGGGCGCGGAAGTCAAGCAAAGCCGGCGGCAAGGCCGGACGCCGGCTTTCATTCAATGCGACGCTTGACCTGTCGAAGACAGCCGGGGGCACTACCCCTGGGCCTTTAGTCATCGGACGCCGGTACCCCAGCCTTTTCCGTGCCCCCGATTTGCGCCATGTGTGCCGCCGCAATCGAGAGGCTCCCCCCCATGATCCAGCGCCAGGACATCATATGGCTCGGCGTCAGCGCCGGCGTGACCGGCGGCCTCGTCGGCGGCCTGATGCTCGGCATCGGACTCGGAATGGTGGTGAACCACATCTGGGGCGGGTTCGTGTTCATCATCCCCGGCGCACCCGCCTCCGGCCTGATCGGCTGGCTGCTGGCCCGCCGGCTGGCGGCGCAGTTGGATAGCTAGGGGAGAAGAAGGCCGGGGCGCTGCCCCTGGATCCCGCTAAGGACAAGTCCTGAAGACCTGTTACTTAAGCGAGGTCAGGGGTTAGGGAGGGGGGCATCGCGGACGCTCGAACGGGCCGCGTGCCCCCCTCCCTAACCCCTGACCTTCTTAAACAAACGGGGTCTGGGGACTTGTCCCCAGCGGGGTCGAGGGGCAGCGCCCCCGCCTTTCTTTTATCTTACCCAGCCAGCGCGTCCTTCACCTGTTTGGCCGCCGAAAAGGCGAGTTTGCGCGAGGCGGCGATGTCGATGGCTTCGCCGGTGGAGGGATTGCGGCCCGTGCGGGCTGGGGAATCCTTCACCTTGAACTTGCCGAAGCCGGGAAGGTGGACTTCCTCTCCCTTTTTAGCGGCATCAACGATGGCGCCGATCACGGCATCCACGGCCTTTTTGGCCGCGTTCCGGTCCACGCCTGCTTCGCTGGCGACGTGGTCAATCAGTTCAGCTGTCTTCACCTTGGCTCTCTCTCCGGTAGTGTTGCGTTGCTAAGAGCATACGCGTGGCGTTGTGTCACCCTGCCAGTATGAATAGCCGCTATCGTGGCCGCCAGGCGGCGATACGGGCCACCATCCCCGGCACGTCGGCCAGGTCGTGATAGAGGCCGAAGCCCAATCGCAGCACGTCGCCACGCACGTCGGTCACGACTCCGCCGGCGGCCAGGCTGGCTTGCCAGCGCGCGGCGTGCGGCGAGCGGTAGGCCAGGAAGTTGCCCCGGTCGTCGTTTTTTCGGGCGGCCTTGGCGCCGGGCACCACCAGTGCGTCGCGGCCGAAACCCGGCAACGCGGCCGCGTCCATCGCGTCGATGAAGGCGACTTGCAGGGCGCGCGCCCGGGCGTGGATTTGTATCGGTCCGACGCCGATGTCCTGCAGCCAGTCCATGGCGGCGTTCAGCCGGTACAGGCCGGAGGGATCGAAGGTGGCGCCCATGAAGCGTGCGCCGTCGGGCGCGTAGACGATGGCGGCGTCGGTGGCGGAGGCCAGCGCACCGAACGCGGCATACCATCCCGTGTCGCGCGGGCGCGGCGCGACGCCGGGGGGGCAGACGAGAAAGCACGCCCCCTCCCCTGCCATGGCGTATTTGTAGCCGCCGGCGAGATAGAAGGCGCGGTTGGCGATACCTGCGAGGTTGGTCGGGCGGGCCATGAAGCCGTGGTAGCCGTCCACCACGATGATTGTGTCGGGGTGCGGCACGGCTGCGACCAGCGCATCGAGGTCGCTGATTGCGTAGCCGGAATTGAAAAATACCTGGCTGACGAAAACCATGTCGTGGTGGTGCGCGGCTGACGCGGCGAAGCGTGCCGGAAAATCATCGAAGGGCGTGGTGGGCACGGTGGTGATGTCGATCAGCCCGTCTTCGGCCAGGCGCCCGGCCTGGCGGGAAAAGCTGTGGAATTCGCTATCGGTGGTGAGCACGCGCGGCACGCGGTGCGCCGGCAGGGTGGAGAACAGGCGCAAAACGAATTCATGCGTGTTGGGTGCAAACGCGATTGTGGACGGGTCCGGCAGGCCCAGATGACGGGCGATGTGGCGTTGCGCGTGCGGGATGATGGTGTCGAACACGCGCGACCATTTCGCATCCCAATCCGTCGCCGCGTCCTGCCAGGCCTGCATGTGGGCGTCGCGCGTGACATTCGGCCACAGATGGTGGCTATGCGCGGCCAGGTGCAATCGGCCCGCACCTGCTTCAAGCGCGCGGGAAAAATGGGACTTGAGCGAGGTGAATCCCGTCACAGTTTGGTGCGCAACGACCACAGCTCCGGGAACAGCCGCAATTCCATCGCGCGCGAGAGATACGGCACGCCCGAGCTTCCGCCGGTGCCGCGCTTGAAGCCGATGATGCGTTCCACCGTGCGCAGATGGCGAAACCGCCATTGCTGAAACCGGTCGTCCACATCCACCAGCTTCTCCGCGAGATCGTAAAGATCCCAGTTCTTGTCAACGTCCGCGTAAACCTGGAGCCACGCCTCTTCGACCGCGTCGGTCGGCTCGTAAGGTAACGACCAGTCGCGCATCACGGTTTCGTCGGGCACCGCAAAGCCGCGCCGCGATAGCAGCAACAGCGCCTCGTCATACAGGCTGGGCGCGGCAAGCGTGTCGCGCAGCAGCGCGTCGTGCGCCGGATCATCGCGATGCACGTCGATCAGCCGCGAATCCTTGTTGCCGAGCAGGAATTCGAGTTGCCGGTATTGATAGGACTGAAAGCCCGAACTCGCGCCAAGATGCGGGCGTAGCCTTCCGTAATCGTGCGGCGTCATGGTCGACAGCACATCCCACGACTGGATGAGCTGCAATTGCACCCGGCCGACGCGAGCGAGGATTTTCAGCGTATCCTCGACGTCATTCTGCCGGATCAGCCTGGCCGCCTCGGTGAGCTCGTGCAGCAGCAGCTTGATCCACAACTCGCTGGCCTGGTGGATGACGATGAACAGCATTTCGTCATGGTCGGCCGAGCGGGGGCGCTGGGCGGAGAGAAGCACGTCCAGGCACAAATAGCCGCCATAGCCTTCTTCGCGAGTGACGTCCCACTTGATGGCATTTTCGGCTCGTGTGGTCATAAGGAAACAACAGGAAGTCGTTCTTTTTTGAAAAAAAGAACCAAAAAACTTTTTTCTGCTACACGGTGCATGGATGCTCTCCGGCGTTAGTCGAACGTGACGAAGGAAATTACGTTGCCGTCGGGATCGCGGACGTGGAAATCCGTGCCGCCCCAATCCTGCTTGGTCGGCGTTTGGGCAAAGTCGGCGCCCTTTGCCTTGAACGCTTCGAACAACGCTTGAAGATCGGAGACTTCGATGGAAAGTAGTATAAGCGACACCTCTCGTGCGGCAAGCTCGGCAAAGTTCGGCTGGTGGACACAGCGAAGGTGCACGCAGACTGCGCCGCGCGAGACCGCGCCGTAGAACGGCGGCGAACCATACAGGAAGTCGATCTGAAATCCCAATTTGTTGCGGTAGAACGCCGCGCTCGCCGGCACCTCCCGAACAAACAAGATCGGAACAACGGACTTTAACGCCACATCACTCATGCCGCTCCCCAAAACAAAAGCTCTTGTTCTGCTGCAAGAAAATCCTCCCCGCCCTGCGGCCAACCCGTCGCGGAAGCAAAAGGGTTCTCGATTTTTGAGATCTTCTCCCGAAATACGGTCCTTGGGCGATGCGGCAGCGTTTCTCAGCTTGTTGCTCTACATGTCCGGGTCGGCCTTGAATACGGCGAGTTCTGCGAGGAAGCGTGCCGCTTGGTTCAGGTTGCGGCCGGCGGTATCGTCCATCAAGCGCTGCATCGCCGGCCAATTCGCCAGGCGATCACTGTAACGCCCGGCCACCCAATGCCAGACGAGAACCATGGCCAGGCCGAAAACGACATTGGCCGTCAGCCGGTGAAATCGCGTCCAACCCTGACCCCGCCCAATTATCGCCCAACTCATTGATCTAAAGACGGAACTCTGCAAAGCCGGGGTCACTTTTCGCGTCCGATCAAGACCCCTGTAAATGCGCATTTTCGCTGAACTATCAATGCGTTGTGCGCTTTGGGGGTGGGGTCGTGATTGGACGCGATTTCACAGCTCAGTTGCCCGCCACCCACGGCGCCTTGCTAAATCGGTGGGCAAGAAAATCCAGCAACACTGATACCCTGGCGGGACGCAGCACATTCGGCGGCGTGACCAGGTGGAGCGCAATCTCCCGGTGCGACCAACCCGGCAAGGCGATTTCAAGTTTGCCGTCCCGAAGATCGCGCCAAACAAGAAACTCAGGCTGCAGCGCCAGCCCCGCGCCGGCAAGGAGGAGTGGCGCGAGAATATCCGCATTGTTTGCCCTAACCGGGCATGGCACGGCGACGCTCACGTCGCCGTGCTCGTTATGCCGAAAGCGCCAAACCTCGCGCGACTCATCGCGGCTGCCGACGGCCAAATGAGGTCGGGCCTCCGCTTCAACCTTCCGAATGGTCACCTGGCTAGTCAGGCCACCTCTTGAAACGGGCTTTAGGGGGTGCCCGTACGCAACAACGTCACTTCGAGCGTTTCCGTGCAGGCCGGGCCCGTAATCGTGATCGACGCCTGCCCGGCGTTGTTCGCCACGGCGACGAACGCGTTGAACGTAACGAGCACGCCAAAAGGTCCCTGCGCGACGGCGCCGTTCGAAAAACTGGTCAAGGTCGCCTTGGCGTTCCAGCCGTTCAATCCGCCCGCCGGCACCGCCGGGAAGTCGTTGGCGATGGTCACCTGGGCCGGAGCCGTAGAGAGAGGAACCGCCAAGGCAAACCCATTCTTACCGGCGCCCGGATAGACAATGTAGCCGGTCACCTCGTCACCGGGCTGAAACCCGCAATTGTTGTTAGTGGCGGACACTGCGCCGGTGAGGTTGTAGGTACCTTTGATGAATCCCTGGGCGTGCGCGGTAGACGCGAGTGCGCCCAACATAGCCAAGGCTACAAGACCCTTCATGGCTGCCTCCCTTTCTTATACCGCGTTCCAATCCACGGAAGGGCCGCGGTGTCTGCTGCGCACCACTCCGCGCGGTCCATAACGACCGCACCTGAAACGTTATTCAGTAACGTATCGGAAGTGAAGCCGTAATGGTGCCTCAACCTCGATGAACTTATTGTGATGGAACGAACGGGCGGCGCGCGCCCACCCGTCGTCGCACGATGCCGCCATTCATGCGCTGGTATGGTGGTGCTATGTAGATCTTGCCGATAGCGGTCCATCCAATGTTGGGCGACGCCGTTGTGGCCGTGCGTTGCCACCGATGCCATACAATTTCCCTTTGGTCCCCGCCCTTCGCTCCACCGGCTCCGCGGCCGGAATCCCGGCTCTGTTCGTCGGCTTCGTTGCTACTATGGCGAGGTCAGACTTCTCGTGGTCGTGCATCATCGGCTTCGGCTCCTCG
>Ga0116229_10000348_pt1 | contig 58123 bp, 50 predicted proteins | sample S1TSphgellanicum_3_FD_87313 | JGI IMG/M metagenome (GOLD analysis project Ga0116229, IMG submission 87313) | Host-associated microbial communities from peat moss isolated from Minnesota, USA - S1T2_Fc - Sphagnum magellanicum MG | ecosystem: Host-associated > Plants > Peat moss > Unclassified...
ATGTAGGTATGTAGGTTATAGGACCTACATACCTACATTACATACCTATTTACTTACCTACTTATATATGTAAGTAGGCAAGTAGGTAGGAAAGTACAAGACTAAATGGATTAAAAAATAGTCTTGTAAATTTTTATTTTTTATTTTTTATTTTGGTTTTAGGGTTAAACTTTTTTGAGCTCATCCCAAAATGCCATGTGTATTTTAATGTGAAAACATAAGAGAGGACACCTTCTTTATATAGTTTATGACATGGGATTCAAATACAAGGCATATGGGTTAAATTTTCTAATTGTTTTTTAATTGCAAATTGAGTTGTAACAACATAGGTAAGTGACTAGACACTTAAACGATCAATGCAAGCAAGATCCAAGGGGAGGGTTATGTTTTTTTTGGTGTCCAAACAAAACAGAACCCCTCTTATTGGCACATATAGTGCATTAAAACTCATAAAAAATAGAATAAGATTAAGAAAATTATGGCCCCCCAAAGTAGAAGGGGTCAAGAATTCAAAAGAACAAAACTGAATGCTATAAAGGCCGGTTTTTGAATACCAAAAAATTCCTTGTATATTGTTCTATTACTAATAAAGTTCCAAGATGAATTGTAGAACTTTAGGCAGCGTTCCTATAACACTTTAAATTGTTTAAAACGAATAAGAAATAAGAAAATTATTGGGTTTGAAAGTAGGAGGGGTCAAAATGAAGAAAAATGAAACAATTTGCAATTTGAAAAAATGTATTCTCTTTAGAGTTCTTTTTTGGTTGGTCCTTTGATTTTGCATTTCAAAGATGATTTCTAAAACTTTAGGTCTAGTTGAAGGGTACTGTGGTTTCAACATACACAATTTCTCGTAGTGATATGGAAAGGGTTGAAGGTAATTAATTGAAGCTTATTGGATCTAAGTTATGGATGGATTTGCATCTAATGAAATGTATTCAATATTGTGAACTTTTACAAGTAATAAAATTAAACCCTACGTTCTTTCAAACTATGAAATATGGGGATACAAAGGTGAAGCCTTTCATTAGGTAATAAAAATGAAAAAACCTTTGGCATATTCTAACTATATTAGCAAAATCAAATAAGGTCATTAAAAAAGTAAAACTACTTTTAAAAAAAAATTATGGTCTAACGAATACATCATGAGGACCAAAATGGGCTAGGAAGACCATTGTGTAGAAAGGGGTTCTACTAGGTTTACTAGGTTTTGAAGAGCTTGACTAGGAATTGAATTCTTAAATTCATTTATGTGTGAATCCAAAATCAAAACTAAGATTGTCATATAATATAATTTTTAGAACCAAAAATTTGGTTCTTCATAAACCATTTTGTAGAAAGGACGAAAATATATTAACTTGAACTATTGGTCAGAAGGTATAGAAGAACTAGGAGTGAAATCATCCCACCGATTCCAACTTGACATTACTAAAGTGTGGAACTAAATAGTTAGTTTCAAATGCAATTCTAGGATCCAAAGTTGATCAAGAACTATTTCTAGTCCTTGATTCTAGTTTTCCTTAAGGTTAGGCATGCACCTTTTGTTGTTTCTTTTTACTATTTTTTTTTGGCAATGTTTTTGTTTCTAGTCTTTCTTTTCCCTTGTCACTTTTTCCCTTTCTCCTTCGAGCTATTACAAGTGTTATGTGTCATGCTAAGTGTTTGGGTTCAATGGGTTTGTCATTCGTACCCTAAAAAATGTTGGCGGAGAATGATTTTGTTCCCCAAGATCTTATTACTTTGTAATCTACTCTTGGAGGTGTTGTTACCCATTATATATCTTGTAGAGTTGTTGGTGGAGTTGTTAGGTGTTGATTCAAATTCAAATTTTGCAAATGTTTATATTTTGCTCTTGAAAAATATTTAGATTAAGATCTTGTAAATGATTCATATTTTTTTCTTGGATTTATTTGTTTTCATTTAAATTTAGATGTAAACTAGATAGATGTGTAGCATGATAATTCATACTTTTATTTGGACTTCCATACAAACTTTGATTCATAGTGTTGCTTGTTTTAATTCAAAACTCTATGAACTTTGAAAATTTCAAATTCTTGAAATGGTGGTTTGAGTTACTTATTGTTTTTTAAAATTATAGTTAATGTAAGTTTGCCTATGAACTGTATGCTACAAGATTTATTCCTATTTGTAAATTGGTCCTAATTGTTGCTAATTAGTTTTCTTTGGTCAACAATTTTGCAATTTTTTTTAATGTAAATAATTTGTAATTTTTAGTACATAAATTATTTTGAATTAAGAATTACATTGTTTAAATATGTACAAATATTTTGTACATATTTTATTATAATTGAACTCAAGTTTAATAACATTGGAACTTAACCAAAGGGGTGAAAGCAAACTACATTGTCCATAAAATGTTGTCACAAGGCAATTTTGGCAAGATTTTGAGATTTGTAATTGGCCATGTGATTAAATATAATCAATGAAAATGAAATTTGACTCAAAATTACAATGTTATATGTAATATACTCATATTGTATGAAATTCATGGATAATTTTTAAATAGCCATAACAAAATGGACTTTCAAAGGAGTACCTAAAAATTTGTAACAATACATAATTATTCCATGCATCTTCATATATTGTTTTTCAATGAATAAAAGATTCAATGGTAATATGATGTGACAACATTGATATCAAAGAGGACTTTTTGGAAAAAAATTGATGATCAAAATTTTCTATGTACCTTGAATTATGATTTTTTATTATTAAGTCATTTATTTAATGAAAGTAGTAGTTTAGAAGCTCATCATTCAAATTTAAGTTCTCCATAAGATAAATTAAGTTTGAAATTTTTTTTATAATAAATTTTTATTGATAACTTATAAAATGACTTGTGTGATTCAAGGTATCTTGCTTTCACACTACCTTTGTAGTGTTAATTTATGTACTTATAAACTTACACAGGTGCCTAAAAATGTTACATCTTAGTGTGCTTTCACCCAAAGATTAATGGGAACCTACACAACTCTTATTGTTAAATGACATATCTTATCTAAACCAATAAGTGGGAGTTGGTCATAAGCTAAATATTAAAAGAGGATTTATTAAAATTACCCGTTTGATGATTGGAAACCTAAATTCAAATTGACTGATTTCTTCAAATAATCCAACCAAAACCAATCCCTAGTTGGATTTGCACAACTGAAACCAGACCTAACCTAATTTTGAATTTTTCAAAAAACCCAACCATAACCAAATGCTTTGGGCGTTTGGTTGTAGACCGAGAACTGGAGCCTAGTCTAACAACATGAGAACCACCCAACTATGGTGGAGATGTGGAGCCTGAAAGTTAATCAGGATATCGATTCTAGACTTTGCCCATGTTATGAACTAAAAATTTCAAAAGAAAACTAGCCCAAACATTTTAGTGATAAAAAGGAGGCCATAATGGTGTGGAGTTGGGTGTTCACAATCATGAACTAACTTCATTGCCATCTACCTCTGAATATTCCATGGAACAACTTCACCACGAAACCCCATGTACTAGGAAAGTTGCCAAGGATCTCCAGGAAGTTCAATGATGTTGGGAAAGCTATTCAATGCAACATTATGCACCAGGGCAAAAGTTGGCAAGGAGATTATGGAAGTTCAATGATGTTTGGATAGGACTTACAGGTGTGCTTTTGTGGATCACCATGTGGATAAATAAGAACCACAATGGTTTTACATCTCATCGGTGTAAAGTTAAACCCTAAACCCTAAACATGTTAAAAAGATGAAAGGACATGTGTCGGTGATTACCTTGTACTTGGCATATAATTTTTGCAATAGATTGGAAAAGCACTTTCATATAAATGAACAACTTAGTTCCATCCTCCAAGGTTGATTTGGTTGTAGAGATGCTTGATAAAGCATGGGGAGCCCAACACTACTTTGTGCTCTACTGATGGATCTCCATATGTTAGTAGATGGTGCTATCCTTCTTTTCATAAATTGCATTATTACTTGTAGAGGTTTCCTCCTTGGTTGACTTGCAAAGTTGGGTGGCCTACTTGGTCTTTGGTGGTTGTCTATCCCTCTAGTGCTTTTGACAATGGAGTTCATTGCTATGCTTGTGCCCAAATACAAAAAAGTTCATACATCTATCTCTTCACAACAAACAAAAAGCACTAGTTCCCATTATTTACCAACTCCCCCAATTAGGGTGGACCACTTTCCATGTAGCTCTAGATCTTATGATCACGTATGATTACCCATCAAAGGTCCAACTCTTATATATGGGATATATTGGGGCCACCAACAACCACCAAAAAGTCATAGATGATAGCCCCATTGGGCTAAGGAAAAGCAAATTTTAAAGAAATGATATTAAAATCAAGAACCACCCTTTTAAAATTCATGGTTTGGATGGTCTTTTGAGGTGGGAACCTATTAAATGTCTAAAATGGTATGAGTCAAACTTGCATACAAAGTCTTTCTACACTATTAAACAAAGTTCAAGGATTTTTCCGGTCACATTGCCAAGTTTGTAATAAGCTTTATTCCATTCTTAAAAAATCTGTACCAGTTGTTTCAGATGACATTTGCTCAACATCATGCCGATGTCACAACAATTTGGCCTCTTTAGGCTCTTTTCCACCACGTTGGGAATTTCCCACCTCCCCTTGAGGGATGTTTTCTAGAGCCTGATTAGGAAAAAGGAGGCATAAAATACCAACCAAAAACATATGCATATGATCAAAACACCTACATAAGCTTAAGTACTTGTTTCCCAAAACAAAATTAAAATAGGACACACCACAAAAGCTTTTTAAGACTAGGCTACCACTATTAAAATTCTCACTTAGAAGACATTTAAAGGTTTTCAGGAGTACCTTGATATTAAATTTCCCACATAAGACACTTGCATCTCCAATGAAATCCCAGTTATGGTTCTAGTGAGAGTAACACCTGACATCAACCCAATATCATGGGTGATGTCATTGCTTTTAAAGAGTATGAGCCCATTTAGGATTGAGCCACGTGCCACTATTGGTGATCATGTGGTTGCCCAAATTGGGTGTTAATTGTTGGTGATCAAGGGTTTGCAAGAAATGCCCGAATTGTTGATGATCAATGGGGTTGCAATAAATTCTCAATTGGGTGTTATTGTTTGTGAGCATCGGGTTGCACAAAAAGTTTATAGCCCAAATTGGGTGAACTATTGTTGGTGATCATGGGGTTGCAAAAAAACTATGGCCCAAATTGGGTGTTATTGTTAATAATCACGAGGTTGCAAGAAATGCCAGAATTGGGCCTCATTATTGGCCATCATCATGGGGTTGCAAGAAATGCCCAAATCAGTGTACTCTTTTTTTCTGGCTAAGTTTAGTCATAATTTGGCTATTTTTTGTGCCAAATGTCTAATATTTAAAAAAAACAGGTTTTCTAGTTGCCAGATTTAACCAAAATTTTAAAGAAATTGCCAGAGTTTCTATTGGGTTCTAGTATGAAGCAAACAATGTGAGGAATTCTTTAAAAAATTTACTTTCATATCTGATCTATATCCAAATTTGGCTAAAATATTCTTGTACATGATCGCCAGTTTGGCTACATCACAAAATTAATTGCCAAAAACCCTGGCCCAAATTAGGTGTTATTGTTGGCCAGAGTCATGTATGTGGGTTGCAACAAATACCCAAATTGCTGGTCATCATCATCATCATCATCATCATCATGGTGTTGTACAAGAAATGCCCAAATTGGGTGTTAAATTGTTGGTCATCCTCATCATCATCATCATCTGGGGTTGCAAGAAACATTATGCCCCAAATGGCTAGCTGGTAAGTTTGTCCTTTTTTTTTCAAGGGCCTTGATTTTTTGTGGCGTGTGGAAAGGTGGCCCTCTCTCTCTCTCTCTCTCATAATTCCCAACAAATTACCAACCCCATTATTGCAGAATTATGTGCCAGAATGTACTACAGCACAAGCAGTAGTTGTTGTTTGTGTGGGTGGGTTGCTGCTGCCGCCGTCCAGTCCAGAGCTCTGGAGGCAGCAGGACTGAGTACGGTAGGTGGATCGTGGAGTGTCCCTTGTCTGTTTTGTCTGGACAGATGTGATTTAGAGCTTCTGTGGTTTTGTAGCAATCTACAAGCCTGAGTGCTCGAGGATCATACTAGAGCGTTCCAGGTTTGTTTTGCACAACTCCTGCATGCAAGCAAGCAAGCAAGCAAGCAAGCCCCGCGCTACGGTGCTGTGCTGCTGCTGCTGCTGCTGCTGCTGTAGCTGCAGCTAGCTAGCTAGCTAGCTAGTTAGTTAGTTAGCCCCGCGTGAACAATTGTTATGTATAGTCATCTTGTCTTGCTTTGTGGACAGCTTGTGTACTAGATAGTTCCGCTACTTGCACAATGTGATTCAAGCAAAGAGTCTAGATCAAAGTTATAGTGTGAATAATATTGCTGCAACTGCTGGTGGTTTAACATCGGATGTGTGAGTGCGGCTTTCGGAGTGGTTTTGTTTTGTTTTGTTTTTGGTCTTCTAGTAGCTCCGCGTCTGTGTTGCAGCAACGTTCGCGGTGTGGGATCAGCAACCCGGATTGGAATTTGCACCTGGATTTGGGATCTGGTTACTAGACTAGCTTTCCTGGCTCGCCTATTATATATTTTTTAAGGTACATAAGTCATGTCGTGAATGCCATGGACTCATTCCTTACTCATGGGTTTTGTTTTGTCTTCGTTTTGTGTCAACAATGTTCTAGCTAATGAGCATGTGTCTGAAGAAGGTGCAACACTGTCGTTGCATATCGCTGGAGCTGTCGTGATCACTAGAACTGTTTTGGATTTTCAGTATAGGTGCTGCTTAGCTTCATCATCTGATCATGCATACTGAAGAGTATAACTGGGGCTATAAGTGCCACTACAACTACTAAAGCTTCAGTCACAGAGGTTGCATGCAGGATTGATTTTGATTATATATAGAGCTTCCTGGATCACTCTAGCTAGCACTGTGTTGTTTGAGATCTGGAGTTACCGGACAGTTAGTGTTGGAGAAAGCGGAGGACAGTCCAACTGGAGAAAGCTTGTGCAGAGGCAAAGAGAAGGTCCATGTTATATGAAGGCTGACGGGAGAGGGGGTTCTTTGTGACTGACTGGTTGCAGCAGCACTAGTACTCGCATCACTTGTGCAGTAGCATCAGAGCAGGGGTGAAGATCAGCAAAATATTAAGCCATGAAAGAGACGGATCAATCGACGCAGTCGTCGTGTCGGCGCAAGAGTTCCCGCGCCAACGGCGGCGGCGTGCAAAGCGCCACAGAAGCACCAGCTCACGTCGTCTCTCCCTTCACGTCCGGCCAGTGGGCTGAATTGGAGCACCAAGCGCTCATCTTCAAGTACATGATGGCCGGCTTAAACGTGCCAGAAGAGCTACTGAATCCCATTCGCAGGAGTGTAGCCTCCGCCTTGATCAACGGCATGAGTACTGCCACCCAACACACTGCTGCAAACCGTAAGACCTGACCAACCCGCCCTCTTAATGCATGTGCACTCTTTAATCTCATCATCGATATGTAACTAGCACTTCTCTTCTTTTCTTTTTCTTGTCTGCTACTCATAATAACGAGTCTACAATATTACTACAACTCTGTAACTGATGCAAAGTGTGTCCCAATTTCACATAAATGGCAGTGAAATTATGCCGACTGAATTATCCAACCAGATTCTCTAGTAGAACTAGCTAATACTGCATACACATTACAAGGAATATATAGATCTGCAAGCGCTGTCTGTCTCGTTGTTAGCAGCTACTCCATGGATCCTAGTTTTAATCTCCATTCTCTCTCTCTCTATAGACTCTCTCATAACTAACACGCGCGCGCGCACACACACACATGCCACAACAAAGAAAAATCCTTAGTACCTAATCCATCCACTTCTAGACATAATTTTAATCTCTAGTAGTACTAATAAAAGGACATAGACATTACTACAAGAACTGGAGATCTAAAAGCTTTCTGATCACCTAAGTTGGACATGGATCCTAATTTCTCTCTCTCTAGACTCTCTCATAACACACACACACACACACACACACCAACACAACACAACACAACACAACACAACACAGAGAACAAGGAAATCTTCTTAATACATAATGATCCATCCACTTCTAGACATTCTCTAGAGTAGTGCTAATAATAGTGCATAGACATTACAAGGAATGGATCTGCAGTTGTGTGATCATCATCTAGGTTCCATGGATCTTAATTAATCTTCATTTCTCTCTCTCTCTCTCTCTCACTAGACTTTCTCATAACACACACACACACACACACACACACATATAAAGAACTCTCCTCAAGTAGTACCTAATCCACTCTATGCCTAGAAAAATTATCCTAATTGATCCCTGGATCCTAATTATCCTAATTAACATCAGATGGCTTATTAAAATTGATTTTTTAAAAATTTCAATAAATTCACTATTGAAATAGTTGCATCTAATTTGAATAAATTGAAAAATTAACTTTTTTTTTTTTTTTTTAGTAGTGCAGGCTCATAGACAAACAAGTGTACTAGACAGGCCACCATATCTTAGAAAACCTCATGCAAATCTTCTTCTCTAAATGCCACATTTCTGGAACTAGTTTTTATATCATCACTCCTTTGGAATTACCCACTGCTGTTGCTGATAATAATAATAATAATAATAATAATCCGTGAACCGATTTTTATTTAATTTTTCCCCCAAACATTTATTTGTTTCAAAAACATGGGTCCTGCAAAATATTTGAGAATTTCAAATTAGTTAAGTAATAATTAGGCAATGTCTGAGCCATTACAATTTGGAATTTTACTCATGTGTGGTAACCCAGTGCTGTTAACTACTCCATATATGGTACTAGAGTATACTCCTTAGATATGCAGAGTGGACAAGTTCTTCATATAAGTACTCCTTCTGGTCAGTACTAGGTTAATTTTTATTTTTTTTGTTTTGGTTTTTTTTCTTCTTACATACATACCCCTCTTGAGAATTATTTAACATCAGTCTCAGTTATGGTGGTTGAACTCAGCATGATTAAGTTAAGAAAAATTAGAAACTTGACAACACCGTATGTGGAGTGGAGTAAATCTAGAGTCTCTCTTGCATGAATTTGAATTTTGATTGAGGAAAATTGTGTTGGGATGTTTTTTGTCTTTGCAGGTGTGATTTGTTCACCCCCTTGAGATCAGTAAAGGAAATTTTTACATAATATGTATACCTGAGAAATCTTTGTCATCTGTGCAGTGTTTCGTTGACAATAAAAGAAACTTTGAAATAATAGTACTGGCAGTGCGATGAAGCTCAAATCAATGGCTCTCAAAAGTCGGCCACGACATTAGAAAAGTTACTGTAACTGGGCTCTCAAAATCATGGGAGTCTTAAAACTCCATTTGTGAGTTATGACAATTTTTAAAATTTTTTTTTTTGCCATACCCAAAAGTCTAATTAACTTAATTTAGTTTAGAGCTTTAATCTTCTCAAAACACACACACACACACACACAATTAAGCTCACATTGTTGCACAAATTAGCACACAAATTAGTTAGCAGCCTGCTTGACTGATAATCTCACATCTTTGTACAATTTTTTTTTTCCAGGTTTTCAATAATACTTAAGTCTCTCTTGCAGATTTTGATTTTGGTTTTACATTGATTAATTATTATGTGCCCATAGGGGACTTGGAAGTTTTTTTTGGGAGTGGGGGGTGGTAAGTTGGGGGGGGGTTATATTAATTACAAATTATATATGGTGAGTTGTGATTTCATTCTAATAAAGGATTGATATCCATTTGGAATGATAATTAGCAGCCTTTTTTTATGGGCAATTTTTACTCAAAATTCAAAAATCAACAAATGTCAATATTTTGTTTTGAGTGTGTAGCCAAAGATATCGAGAGATGATTTAAAGTTTTGTGTTTCATATGTTGTCCTCTTTGCTCAAGGGCTAAAAGCCCATGACCATTGAAATTCAAAATCTTTATTAAAGTACGAGTTCACTATACATGAAGGTTGTAGGTCTAAGGGATCATGCAATGTGAATGGATGAAAAATGCTCATTAAATGCATTTTGGATAATGTTTCATGGTTTTAACATGCTTCGTGCCAAGTCTGTTAAGTCGTGAGGACAAAAACCCATGATTGATGTAAAATGTTACTCCTGGTTAAGGGCATTGTAATATCCATCCATAGTTCATGACCCTACCATTGGCCTAAGCCAAAAATGGCAAGGAACACATGTAGGCAAAAAGAATTCTTGTAGCAAGGAGGTGAGGCAACATGTACCAAGGGGCTAGGTTCTTTTTCTTTTGGGGGCAATGGGGGGCACCAGATTTTTGTTGTTCTCATTGTGTTCCCATTGGATTCTCAACATGTTCCCCAAGTTCCCAATGTGTTCCTAATATCTCTTCCTTTGTCTCCATATTCTTTGCCAAGTTAAGTTCTACTCTTGATTTAACCCATATATCCAATTCAAATGAGGAGATTACAACATATCTATTTCAGGAAGGTCCAAAGTTTTATATTTATCTTTTTGTTTTGTGATGGGCCAATCAAAGATGCCCATCCCAAAACAAAAAATTAAGAAAAAAAAAAAAAAACTTTCGGGGTTTCTCACACCTATTTAATAGTCACAATATGCCACTTTGTTAAAGTACCTCAACAAAGTCTTTAACACATTTCATTCCACTTCACAACCAAGGCCCACACATAAATGATTTCTAAATTTCCAAGGGAAGGCATTTGGATGTGTTTTGAGGGCTCTCAGCATTTCCATGGTCCCTCACCATAGTGTAAAGGGGGCCAAACCTTCCTGAGAAATGATCATCATTATTTCTACATCTTTTTAGGTATGATAGCCACTTTGGCTACAAACAAAAATTCTTAAGAAAAACACTATTAATAATTAGGTAGCTGAAAAATCAGCAGAGGAAATTATACACTTGGTTACACACTTGAGTTGATGTCTAATTAACTCCAGCGGTCCAAAATTGTACAGTTATTTTCCTACAATTTTTCTTATTGAGTTTGTTGTTGCAAATCAAGCTTTGAGAATGTTTGGAATTAATCTTTGCTTTGGTGACATGCTTAAATGTATTCAGCATAGTTTGGGCTCCTAGGAAACAATTGAAGTACTTGAGAGAAACAATGATTCTAAAGGTAAAGTGATGTTTCATTTGTTGCCTAGCTCTCCATTGTTAATTTTTAAAAAAAAATTGATTCTAACAAACATGATTTAATGATATATATACAATCTTAGGGGATTTTCCTTTACCATGTTAAGGACCAAGTACCAACATCTCATGGACTAAAACTTCATGTATAAATTCACACATGAATACACATGTAAACTGATGTATAACCCTCAACTATCTAGACATTACATTGCTAAAGAATTTAAGAATTGGTTGTATGTGGTTCAATAAAGGGCTCCTTCTCAAGAGATTAGGGGCCTTCAGGAACCAACAAGAACTTGCAATGTTGTTCATTGTTTAAAAGGAATTTTCGACCAGCTTGACATTTTCCAGCATTTTGATCCTAAAGATGGCACATCTCACTCACTCTACCTTCTTGAATGATTTCATATCTTAAATTTCATTGCAATACATATGTTGAATTGTAAAAGTATGAATGCACAACTCAAGATAAAGAGAATTTCTAATTTCATTCATTGGGAAAAAAATTTGAATTTCATAGGTGGGATGTGAGTTTTTTAAAAATTAATTCTAATTTTGGTTGTTGGAAAACTCAAACTTTTAGAACTCATATTTTGATCATCCAATCAAAACTAACCACACCGTCTTATTGTTGCCTATCATACGATTCTTGTAATTACATGGGTTCTTTATAAATTCATTGCATTTTGAAGTCCTTAAAATATCAAATAGGACCAATTTCCAAACCTCTTGTTCTTTCAATTAAAATTGACATATTTGTAGCAAAGTACATGTGTGTGTGTTTGAAGGTTCATATTTTTGCAAATTGTCATGTGACCTTGAAATAGCAAGTAAACATCAATTGTAACACATTGATATTCTCTGCAGCATTTTCTTTGCCCGAAATAAGATCTGACAAATATGAACCATTTAAATACCCTTTGAGCTCAAATTCGCAAGTTACTTTAACCTTCAAATATGCCTCTATTAAGGGTATGAATAATATTCAGCAATCATCAATTGTTGCAAACTTGTAATAAAATTGGTGTAAAATATCAAGGTACAATTTTTAGTAATTTTTTCGATGCCAATGTCAATGGATGAAATTAGGTCAACATGGACGAAAATTCTCAATACACAATGTCAATGTTTACTGAATTTCAAATAGTTCTTTATGATGCTTTTGGTTACAAGCTGTTCATTTTATTGTCAAGATATTGGAAAAAATCTTACAATTGATTTCTTCCTAGTATGGTGGTATGTAGATGAAGGAGGCTGGCATGGGGGATGCCATCTTATTTTGGGCAAAGAAATTTACCTTCTTTTTAAATTCATTTTTTGTTATCTAAATGTGGAGTTCTTTCTTCATGTGGGTTTATAAAGTACAAACAAGGGTTTGGAAATTATATAAAAAAGTTTGATACTATTTTCCTTTTCCATTCCTTTGTTTCAACCTTGGAAAAACTCATTTAGGAGGGATATTCATGGATTTTATGTTGCCCACCAAATCCACATAGATATACATGTGATGGTGGGGACAAAGCCAATGTGCTGAAGAATCTTCTTCTTGGCCCAGCATGGTACAACAAGCCTTTCCCCAAGGTGGGCCAAAATCATAATGGATTGCAGCATTATTAGTTGATGGGTTGTGCTGATTGTTGTCCCCAGTAAACAATTCAGTACTCAGGAGTCAGTGTCTGGGAAATGATCATTGGTATCAGTGGATGATTTGTAATGAAGGCCATAATGGGTTGGTGTTGCGAGAATGGATGGAGATTTTTGTCCTCCTTCCAAATCATTTTTGGGGGAAGGGGTGGATCTTGTTGCAATTTTGTTGTTTGTTGTTATCTTATTTGAGATTGGTTTTGTTCACACTAGATTTCTCTCTTTTGACCATGTTTCATTCCTTAGACTTCTCCCGCAAAAAAGTTCAGCCCAAAATTTTCAAGTTTTTAGCCAATATCTGGTTGTTCATGATTGGTTCACCAATGAAAATTTTGGGTTGAAAATTTGGGCAACCTAGTCTAGTTATCTCCTAGTTCTGTGGAGTGTGTAGAGTTATGTAATGGGAAGTGAGGTTTAAGGGATGTTGTGGTGGTTGGATTTGTGTGTGTTTCTAAGGAGCTGAATTTGGGAAATAATCTAAAAATCGCAATGAGAGATGTTTCAACAGATTGAACTGGATTTAAGTCAATAACCTTGATGAGCTGGAGATCTTACAACAAATGCTGCAACAAAAACAGTTCTCAGGGAGGGAAAATTCAGATGTGAAATTCATCTAATTGTGACAATTATTCTGTTGATTGCAAGCTATCTGTTAACAGTTACAACCTTGTGCTGGTTTTTGTTGTGTGGAATACAAAGGCTTGCTGCAAGAGATGTCAAAGACAGGCAATTTAAGAAGACACTGATAGCTTAAATTTCCAACAAATGTGTCATGGGTTTAGTATTTATTGTAGTAGAGTATTACTTTTTTTTGTAATTGTTATTTGTTGTTGGAAACTTGTTCAGAGTAAACAAGGGTTTAGCTTTTTCAGGTTTTGGGAGTTTATTTTCAGAGAGAGTCTCTAGAGTCTTATCTTTGGTGTTATGAGATTTGAAAGAACACAATTATATGTGGATGCGTTGACGTGTGTGACTTTGTTAGTTTCAATACTGATTGGGCACTGGTCCGGTAGCACATTACAAAATGGCCAAGAAAGCACAAGTCATATTAGCCTCACTATTGTTCTTGTGCTAGTTTATGAGCATTGTTTTCTTCCTTGCACTCAATGCATGCTTTAATGTTTGTGACTTCGTTAGTTTCAATACTGTTTGGCACTGGTCCAGTAGCACATTACAAATGGATCATGAAGGCACAAGTCGTAACAGCCTCCCTATTGTTCTTGTGCTCGTTTACAAGCACTGTTTTCTTCCTTGCGCTCAATGGGGATGTGCCAGTTTTTTCTGAGCACCTGGAAGTCAGCAGAGGCATGTTCATAAATAGCTGATCCAAAGTGGTTCCAAAACTGATGCAATTGTGAATACAAAAGCCTGAACAACATGTCCACCAAAATGCCTGAACATAGAGGATGCCCAGGGATTTGGAGACAAACAAAGAGAAAAGATTATAATATTTCATCACCTGCCACCAGTGACATCTGGGATCAATTAACTTTGAGATTCACATCTTGAATCCTAAATCTACTCTAAAAATCCTTGTGGATCTCCCACCACATCCACTCACTATTTGCATGCAAACAAACCTTCAACATCAACCCTATTTGTGAAAGCCTGTAGTCCTATTTTCGATTGACCTTGTGTTTTGGGCTGTTATTCTGTCCCCCTTTGAGAAGGTTCAATGGGAGCAACATGTGGATATTGTTGGAATTTGTGCTAATAACTTGAGTCTCTTTTGACCCTTTCTCACACACACAAAAAATGTCTCATCATTCCCAAAGTTTCACCTTTGTAAGTAAACTTATCAGGGATGGACTGTTGAAGTCAGATTCATATTTTCATGGAGTTATCAACAAGTGTGATCCAGATAACAACTGGAATCACATTAATAGCAGCAATTCTCACTGCAGGTTATGTTTGCCTTGTAGTCTAAAAGAGCGGGTTTCTCACCATCAGATATGCTTGGAATTGTACATAATGGATGGAGTAAAAAGCTATGATATCTGAATCTAACCACATACATAACCTTCTTGATTCATGACTCAGTTTTTGCCTGCCGCCCTATTGCTCAAGGTGTTTTCAAGTGGTGATGGCATCCATCAAAAAAGGCCGTTTACATTGATTGGGGGCTAGGCTTTCCAAGCTGACAACTTTAGCATCATTTCAATGTTTTTAGTTTGTGTGAGAATACAATAGCAAAGCAAAAAAAGACTTTCTGCACATCTTGCATGTCATGTTTTGTGTGAATGACTTGATATTCACAAGGTCTCATGCAGTGTAGATTATAAGTCCACTTGAATGTGTAGCAATAATCCTTTGGATCTATAAGATACTCACAATTTCTCTTCCTGAGCAATTATATCAGTGTGATCTCTCATCTCTGCTTCGAATGCCAATGTGCCAAACTACCTGTGGTTTGTCTGTGGCCGAGGTACTATGCAAGTGAAAATTTCCAGAATGCTCCATGCTGTCTGAATGTCTATCAAAACTGGTTGTGATCAATTTCTTCATGTACATCACTCTGCCTAAGTCATCTCCTTTGGGTTCCATTTGAGTATTTTTCTTGCATACTCCATCAAATATGCTTCATCTTTCTGGCTATTTGGTTCCAGCCAAATGAATATTCCTTGCTAATTAAATCAGTTTCATCCCTGACACTGTTGTCAATTCATAAGTACCTGAACATCAACTAGACTTTTGATTTCGTCCAGTTGAAGTCAAACATTTCATCTGCAGACACAAATGAAAGTGAGTGGATGGCAAAGTTTCCCATATAGCTTCTTCAGTGTTTCTCTATGCGTTCTGACAAACTTAGCAAGCACCACCATTGCAGTAGCATAAGAATTGCTAGATCCATCTCTGCTAGAGCATCTCATGATGTAATGTAATTGTATATCTCATATGTGGACTATGCATACAATGTAGGATCTAGGGCTTAAGTAAATACCTCTGTCAGAATTTGCTTCTCATGATTTAGTTTCACATCTGAACTTTCTCCTCCTCTCCAGCAAGTGAGTGAGACACTCTTTCCCTCTACATTGCATAATATGCTTCAAGGATTGTAAAATCTCTTCAAAGGTCTCAAAGCTGTCTCAAATATCTCTATGATTGCACTGCAATCAAGTCTCCCCTCTTCTCTGACTGATGTCCAACAGCTGAATGGTGACTCACATTCACATGTACATTGCCGGCTTCCAAGTGAATATTTGTTCTTTGATGACAGTCTTTTCCTGAGCTACCTAAGTCCTGTGTTTTCTCAATTGTGAGATGGCTGTTCAAGCCAGATTCATGAACAGCACCTTGCCTATACTTTTCAATGAAACTGAACTCATGACTACCTTGTAGTTGACGAGACTTTTCATTCTCAATCTCTTCAAGAAACTGTTCAGAAAAAGTCCACCTTTGTTTTGTAGGGCTCTCTCCTTGTTCTGATGCACTGGATGGCTCTTCATCTGTTCCTGCTCTCTCTTGTTGTAATGTGAGGGTCTTACCTATGTCAAAAGACTCAGTTCTTCTTGTTAGAATTGCATCAAGTTTGCATTGGTCACCTGCTCTTATCCCTCTTCTATCAATAGCTTGTGCCACTGATGCTGCATTTCCTACATTCAAGCCCATGGGTGGTGGTGGTGGTGGTGGTGGTGGCAATTGCTTGTTTCCATTGCTTGTCCTTGATGGGGATACATGGTCACAATCACTTCTGCATATAGAGGAAGAAGAATGGGTGCAAGAAATGTGGTCATGATGATGATCCTTGCAGTTTCTGCTGGAAGTGGATGAGTGATGTCTTCCTCCATGGTCTCCAGTATGACCACAAGGAGCTGGGCTTGAATCTTTGATCTTTTGCACTGGACTTGTTTGTGATCTACAGCAAGCCAGCATTCGAAAGACCTTGACAAGCTCCACACCAAGAGCACCACACTTGCTGTCTGCCATAGCTGCTCCAGATATTGCAGACTGCAATCCCAGCATGATCTGCACAATTTTCTTGTCCAACAGACTGTCCAAAACCACAAGCATCTCAAATGTAAGAGTTTCAGCCTGTTTGTTTGTTCACAAGGAGGTCACCACTTATAACTCTACAAAAATATATTTGAACTCATTCTTTGATTGGATGACATTGTAGGATACAAAAATCATACCGGAAATTTGAAAAGGTTGCAGATGCCACATGCTCAATCCGGCTCTCTAGTATAACAACTTTGGAATCAAATTTGGACTCTGTTGTAGGAAGATCTGTGCTTGCCACTAACACATCATTGTGCTTCTCCGATGCCAAAAATTCCACTTGTCTGCAATGTAATTATTACTTGTCATTCACTTTTGTGTTTGTTAGCAGAGGAATGAACTGCAAATGCTAACAGTTTCACGTTGAAGATGATGAAAGCACTGATGCTTCAGATGGTGATAGTGGTGAGGTGCATGGTGATATGAGAAAAAAAGATGTTATCTTCTTTGAAGTTGAGGATTTTCAAGGAAATGCAGAGTTGTAGATGGGGCAAAGTTGTAGACCTTTGCAAAGCCTCAACAGTTTGGCTCAAGTTTCCCACAGATTCCACATTGCTGTCTTTGGTTTCATTTGCAGGAATTTCATTAGCATGCTTCAAATCAACACTAGAGCTCCAGTTAGTGCACCCCACAACCATCTCAAGCCTGTTCATGCGATTTGACAAAGCTTCTTGTGCCTGCACAAATCAGAGGTGATCAATTGAATCTCAACAAGTTGTAGCAAAGATTGAAGGACACAAAAGGTTGATCAACAAGGAGATCAACAAAATCATCAAGCATTGTAACAAATATTTGCAACAAAATATGTAGTTGAAGACTACCTGGCAATGAGCAAGGTTATCATTCTCAACCTGCTCAAGAATGTTGCGGAGCTCTGGTCCAAATTGTGTTAAGACAGAGCTTGCCATCAAATCTTTGAGCCCTTGCACCTTCAACTCTGCAACCTGTGCCATCTGCTGCAGGAGGTTTTCATCACAATAGATTGCTCGGATCTTCTCATCAGTTTGCTCCAATTTAAAAGAGAGTTCGCTGATGATACATGCAGCTGCTTCGTACTTTGGAAACCAAATGGCAGCTGTATTTGCAAGCTCACAAGTGCTGGAACGCACTTCATCGCATGAATGAACCAAGTCAATCTGCACGCCTTCCAACTTCTTGATTCTCCTCACAATGTCTGATTGATCAACCACTGAATCATTTATACTTTTCTCCAGCATGTGCATCACCTTCAAGAAGCAAGTTTTGATGAGCATTCAACTTATCTTTAATCTCAAACTTTATGCAAACTATCTGGATATGAAGTGATGATGATCTACAAACTAAATCAGAAAGTTTCCTTGTATTGTGATGTCTTAGATTTCTTAGATGAGAAAGAACCAGTGCTGACCTGATTGAGCTGGTTGAGCTCAACCTTCCATTCTCTCTCTTGCCGTTCAAGCTCTTGCTGCATAGCAATCAGGTGCTGCTTCTTCTCTATATTCAGATGATTTTGTGATTCTTGTATTTGTTCCACTGTTTGTGAGAGAGTGTTGAGGCTGTCCTCCATCTGTATGTCCTCCATTTTACAAATTTTAGAAAAGCTTGCAATTTTAAAGTGTGCAGAACATCTTTCATTTCTTGGCATAGATGGTGATGGTTTTTTACCTTGGAAATGTTGCAAGACTTCTTGTGCTCAGGGATTTGATGACTTGCAGTCATCAGATTAGGACCTGCAAGAGATTGTTGCATGAGTGTGGAAGACAATTGGCTCTTTACTTCCTGAAGATCATGACTGATTTCTTTGGCTTTGGCAACCTCAGCATTCATTGCCATTTGCCAGCCAGCAATGGCAAGCTCAAGTTCATTGCTGAAGCGGTTTCTGGCTTCCTGGCTGTGTTGTATTGCCAATTGTCTCTCACACACCATGCCATCCTTCTCTCTCTCCAAACGCTCCTGCATACATCATGAGTGTTGCACACATGATCTTCTTACTTACAGTTACTCAAGGATGGTTTTCTTCAGATGATTCAAGTGATAAAAATTCATGTGATGAAGATGAATGGTACCTGCAGCTGCAAACTCAGCCTCTGAGTTTTTGCCATTTCTGAGTTGAAGGAGCCAAGAATGTCAGCCAATACTTGTCCAGCCTGATTTGCAGATGCAGCAGCCTCTGATGCAGCAAGTGACGCCACATGTTTTTCTTTGTGAACAACAGACATTGCAGTCATGATCTTTGAGCTCTCTCTCTCTAGAAACTGTTGCAACTTGTGGTTTTTGTTTTGTGCTTCTGCAATAGCAATCTGTGAGCATTCTTTCACCTTGGCAAGCTCCTTGCTCACTTTGATGGCCTCAGCAGCAGCAGCTGCTGCCATGTCTCTCTCAATTGCCAGATTCTCCTGGATCACAATAGTGCAAGTGTGGTTTCACAGTCAGAAGGCATGTACTTTGCACCCATAATTCTAATATATCAATAAATGCAACACCTTTAATCTGAGGAACATAATCATGTGGAATCCAACCTGCAGCTGCAGGCTGTTTGAACGTGCATTTGCCATTTCAATACTGAAAGATCCGAGCATTTCATTAAGGATGTTGCTTGCTTTTCTTGATGACATAGTGGCTTCTGCAGCTGCCATTGCTGCCACTTCCTTATGTTTTTCTACAACTGACAAAGCTCTTGCCAGATCATCTAGACCTTCCTGCTCATCACCAACAATCGAACTATTCTATTTGACATCAGAATAAATTATGTGATGGATGCAAATTTCACAATCTTGAGCAATCATCATCAGGTCATGGTTTTATGGGATGATGCACAAGAGAAAATCCAAAGAGTTTGACAAGGGGTTTTGTTGTTGTTGTATACCTCTGCAACACCTAGTTCAGTCTTCAAGTCTTTCACTTCTTGCTTGATCGAATGTGTCATTGCCAACATTTTCTCTTGTGAATTTTTCAAGCACTTCTGCACCTCTGCTTTGACCATGCTTATCATTTCACATCTGTTGTTGGTGCAGGCTTCTTTCATTTGGCAATGAATGGATCCACTCTCCCTCTCAAGTGTCTGTTGAAGAATGTGTCTTTCTGTCTCCACTATTTCTGCCATCTCACTTCTCATATTCTCCATGAGATTGTCCAAAAGCACCTGAAACATCCCACCAAACTTGCAGGAAAAAAAAATCAGACCTCAAGAAGAGTGTCACACTTGAATAGACTATTGAGGTCTTAAATCCTTCTTCTTCTTCTTGCATTGTCCAACCTGAAGACTTTGTTCATGGGGTTGAAGCTGAAAAGGGAAGTATGTGATGCAACTTACTTGTGGTGGAACAGATGATCCAAGTTCCTCTTTTGAGGAATCCTTCTCTTGGTGCTCATGCTGCTGAAATTGTTTCCATTGCTCTTCCAGTTTGTCTATGTGGTCATTGCAACTAAGCTTCACATTGAATAGATCAGCATGCACCTCCTCCAATCCTCCTAGATAGAGGTGTGAAAGACTCTCAACTTTCTCCATTCTTAGAAGTCTCTCCTGGACACCAACTACATGTGACATGCCTCTTTCCCTCTCCAGTTCTTCAGTGTCCTCTTGCATCTTTTCTGCAAGCTTTCTTACATTCTCAAGTTCCATCTGAGAAGAGCAAACGAGATTTCAATCACACAGCCAAAAAATTACTCATTCTCTGCATCCCCTCTGCAAAATACATGATCAGGTTGCAGGTTTAGACTCTACATCCAGGGGTGCAATTCACAAGGATGTAATAGCAATTTCAGCTGCATGCATCCTTACCTTCACTGCCTTTTCAACTTTCTTGAAATCTTTTACATCAAGCTTCAAATCAGTGCCTTCATATTTGAGCTTCTCCACTGCCTGCCATAAATTTTCCCTCTCTAATTCAGACTTCATCTGCAGGGCAGATCACCTTTCACATGCAATGAATTTGATCATGCAATCCAGTCAAAGCTTTGGCATTTGCATCAGAACAAGGTTATGGTTGTGTAGAAGTGAGATTGGTCATGAGCAGACCTACCTGATTGTCATTGCCTTTGAACGATTGCAGCTGCCTGCGCAGAAATCCATTTTCTGATTTGAGAATGTCTTGCTCACGGTTAGCATTCTCCTTTGCTATCTTGGCAACTTTGGTCAGGTGATTCACATGTTCTTGCAAATGGTCTCTGCCTTTAGTCAGAGATTCTACCTCACTCCACAAAAGGCGCATGTTGCTCTTCATCTCAGACATGACAATGTCCTTCTTGTTCAGTATTTTCTCTATCCTCTCGTCCACCAGTGCCTCTACCTGATGACTTATGAATTGGTTTAACCTAAGCTAGACTGCATTCTAGAAACATGATTCTACATACTGCAAAACATGAGATTCCTGTCTGTAGAGCCCACCCAGAGACTTGATGCCTTGTTGTCATGCAGTGAACAACCAAAATGCTTTGAAAAGGAAATAAGCTTAAACCTGTTGCTTCTCTTCACTTGCTCTCTCTGCTGCATCCATCAAACCCCCAAGCCTGCCTTTGAATTCACTGCGAATGCTGTGTTTTGCATCTGCAATTGCATACTCTTGTTCCCTTCTCAAGCTTTCCAACTCATTCTTCAATACTTCCATGTGAGTTCGCCAACCCTCACTCTCCACTTCAATTCTGCTCTTGAATCCTTCCACTGAACCTTTGAGTTCACCCATCAGTCTCTGCGTGTGCGCTATCTTCTCATCATAGTCATCCTTGATGCAACTCTGCAACTTGATGTTGTTAGAATCATTGACATCATGAAATGAACATCAGAAGATCGATTCATGTGTCTCTCTCACTTTCTCCTCACCTTGATCGACAACACATACATTCATTTCTTATGATTCAATATCAAGAAGCATGAAGAAATTGAGGAAAAGGTTTCAAGAGTGCAGTGCTTGCCCCAATCTTCCAATTGTTCAAACTGTGTCGGCTCTGACCACCATATGTTGAGAGAAGGAACTTCTGGCAAGCTTTTCTGGTTCGATTGACTTCCTTCTCGTTTTCTTCTTCTTCTTCTTCTTCTTGTGGATGCCCAACAACCACAGCAGCAGCACAAGCTCCTCCTCCAGGAATCACACCTAATTGCTGATTATCTATATCTGCCAGATCACATTTAATAGTTGATTCTGGTAGAGGAGCTCTGGCGACATATTGATTGCAATAAACCTTGAACTGACTGTTGCATGGAGGACCTAGTGGAGGAGAAATTTGCTGAGGATTGTAGTTTAGTATATGTGGTGGTGGTGTGGGCAATATAATCACAGTGGAATTCAGAGAAGAAAGATCAGCAAACTCATGATCCTTTGACTGTTTACTGTCAAACTCTGTTGAAGTACATAAGGAACTAATTCCCTGTAGAGGGTGATGATGGAGTAGAGGGTACAGAGGAGTGCAATGCTCTGCTGCAGTGAGAGTTGTTGCTTCTTTGTGCAAATTCTGGCTGCTGTCCATGGAAGGAGAAGAAGGGAGAGAGCATAGAGTAGTGCATGCAGATGAATCTGAAGCTGAGGTTCTAATGATCCTGCGAGTCTTCAACTTCTTGTGTCGACTTTTTCTTGCTATGGCTTCCTCCCAAAGAAAATGTCTGCCATGGGGACAACATCTATTTCCTCTTCTTAATCTTGAAGCAAGTTTCAAAGAGGAGGAAGCTCCAATATTTTTATCCTCACCACTACCATCACCTGGACCACCTTCCAATAGATGCCGTGACTCCTCTCTGTCTGCTAATGTGCTGGACTGTGTTGTCTGGCTTGTTGGCGGCTGTGTTGGAACTACGTCCAGGGCTAAACTGTTTGTTGGAACCACATCCAGTTGCCTCTTCATACTCTTTGCCATTCCTTCAACTTCCACTTCTCTCTTCTTGGTGTCCTCAGCTTTCTCTTTCAACATCTGCATCTGAAGCCGGAATCTTTGACAATCTTCCTTCACTCCTTGTACACCCTTTGATATATATGTTCCAATTGCATCTCTCCCTGGATTGTTGTCCACACTCATGTCCATTTCCTTTTCAATCTTTTGAGCCCCAGTTTGAAGCTTCAAAGATGATGATGAGGTTGATGACACCTCTTGTAAGTTTCTTTGAGATTCAAATGCAGCTCTTGTCTCCACTGTTGTTGCCTGCTCAAGCACATTGTGACCTTGATTGCCTCTTGAAGAAGGGCTTTGTTGCTCACACATCCAAGAATTTGGTTCCAAGCTTTTCAGCAACTTCTGCTGCTTTGCCTTCATTTCTGAATCTTCTCCAGGAGACCTTTCTTCTACAGACATCCTGGAATTTTCTCAAAGCTAATTCTGTAGCACCACCAGCACAATTTTCACAACCATTGCTGCAATGGAACTTCAAGAATTTCTACTGAGTAGATACCTTCCAAACTCTGAGCCTTCTAAGATGGGATCAGATGAATGTTTGAGTTTGTATGTCTTCTGTGTGATGGAAGACGAAGGCTGACTTGCTTGTGAATCTGAAAGCTTGGTTGAAGCTCTCTCTCTCTCTCTCTCGCTTGCGGAGATTTGAATTGCCAGTTTTGTTTTGCTTGCTTCAACAGAGGATATGTGAAGCTTGTTGGTGATGTATATGAAATGATTCTCTCAGCTTCCTGGAAATTTGAATTGCCAGGTTGTTTTGGGCTATAGCAGAGGATTTGTGAAGCTTGTCAGTTGTGTAGAATACGAAGATAAAGATTTACAAATGCAGGAATTTTGCGTGCCACATACAGGTGAAGCTGATGTAATCCTCCAACCACGTGTTACGAGCATTGCTTGACAATGCGAAGTACATATCAACAAATGAAGATAAGACACCCAACAAAACACCAATTTTTACATTCCTCTAGAAACCTTGAAAAGACAAATTGAATTGATTGCCAAGTAGAAACCAATACACATACACTCTTGAAGATCTCGCCAGTAGATGGCAAGCACAGCTGAAATTTCAACACAATTTACACAAGAACCAATCCCTGAAGAGATAAAATATCTGAAAACATCTAATCAGATTAAACTCACTTCTCCCTCATACAAAAGAAAAGTTTATACAAAGGCAAAGGCATCATTAGAGCATCTCCAACAAGATCAAAGCCAACTCCCGCACAACTCGTCCCAAATGCAGAGCAACCACAATGTCATGCAGAATAATTCAGAGTAACCAAAATGTGCAGAATGCAGAGCCAGCAAAAAGCACTAAAAGCACCACCACTCATCAACACATCAACAATTGCACAGGTGACTTTCTTCTTCTCATTTGATGCATTTATGTATGTAATGTATGTTTCCTCTTGAAACTGGGAAGAGTATAAAAACTCTGAAGTTGCATAAAAGCAAAGGAGGGGAAGAAAGGGTGTTTGAGGGGGAGGAGGGAGGGAGGGAGGGAGGGTCTGGAGGGGGAAGAAGGAAGGTGAAGAGGGATGAACCACCACCATCACCACCACACCCACATCCCTGAGCACGGACATTCCAACGGTTGGGCTGGCCACATCACATGTATAACAGTCCTGGATTGATCAACTTAGAATTCTGCCCAACAAATGGTTTTCATCAGATCAGAGTCATTGCCAGATTTGCAATTTTTAAAGAAAATCTTCTTGGGTTTGGGTGTCCAAAATTATTTGTCTGCCACTCGACATCTAATCCATAATGGATGAAAGTCATCCATCATCATCTAGGCTCATTTTTTCATCCATTGGGTTTAACTTTTCCATTGCTTTGATTTGTATTGAATGGGTCCATCACAAAACATGCATTTCATCTTGTTGTATTAGGTTGTTGAATCCATCAAAATTTATCTGAGCCATTTCAATGCAATTCATCCATCAACACTCATTTCATTTGATCTGGCCCTTTCATCTTATTTCATTTGGTTGGGCCAATTCCACCCATCAAAATATGAAATTGGCCCAAAAATGTACAAAATCCCTATCTACATTCATCAACTCATTTCATCCATGTGTAATTCAGATGGTGGGTTAGCTCTACATTAGCTCTACATAGTTCATTAAAACAATTGATCCTCATTTCATTTTTTCATTCATCTATAGAAAATTCTTTCATCACATCATGCCATACACATCCGTTTAAGGTTAACTACAACATTTCCAACCAAATTCTTCCATAAAATTTTATTTATTCTATCAGTTTCACCCATCTATTTTGTCACATTTCTTTTGGACATATATCATCCACCAAAAAGCATCCCATCCAATTGGAAATTACCATATGCAATTGAAGTTTCATTTCCATTTCACTAAAGTTCATCCTATCAACTCAAAAACGTCAATTCATTTTATGTTTTGACTTTCATTCCTGGAAGTTTACTTCATCTGGTCTGATCACATTCATCCTTATTACCAAACCCTAGAACAGAACTCTAGGAAAAGAAAACACATGAGCTGCAAGGAGGCACTGTTGGGTTAATAGGTATGGGTTCTTTTCTTCATCTTTAGGGGTTTGAGCATATTCAAACCCATTAGGCCTGAAAATTCATGTACTTGTTGTTTACCTCCCTTTCACATGCTTAGACCCACTTTAGCTGAGGGTCCAATTTCCTAGGAACCAATTTGGACTGATTTGAAGCAAATTGAATCCTTGAGTTGGACTATACCTTGGTCCAGAGCCTGATTCTTGGTTCTCCAAATCAGGGAGCTCTCCTTTTAGCACTGTTCTTTGGTCCGAACCAATTGATTTTCCCTCCAAAACAGGTGCCCATGTAGGTTTAGCCTCAATTTGCCACTTTTTGGTCTGGGAACCTCGTCAAAGCCTTGGAACCAATTTAAAGCTTTCAGCCAATAAGATTGCTCGGACCTTGGACCCTTGTCTAAAGTCCACCTTAGATTTCTCTTTTTCAAAGTTTTTGGGTGTCTTTTAGGTATAGGCCCTTTGACAGCTCAAAAAGAATTTTATCTCATATACCTCCCTTTCACATGCTTAGACTTCCTTTCACCTTATAAGTTGTGCTTGACCAACATCCTTTTTTCTTCAAAGCTCTTAGAAGAAGTAGGTTATGTCAACAATAGCACTCCCAGTGTCTTGCGACTTCTGGTGCGCCCAACATGTGTTTGTCTCCCTTTCAGCTATTGGATGTGAGGACAAATGACCTATGAGTTTTCATGAGATCCCCAAACTACTACTCTTGGTCACTATTGGCCAACATCAGAAGTCAAGGACACTTTCACCACCTTGCAAAGGTAGAAGCAAAACCATGACAATTTGTTGTGTTTAGATTCATTATAGAGTATGGTAGCTTAAGGGATTTTGGCCCCTAGGTAGTAGGTCTATTTTTATATGAGGATTTCTGAAAGATGATATTTTGCCTTGTGTTGAAACTTGAGATATTAGTTATAGAGTTATATGATACCTTAAAAGATTTTGGTTTAGGAACAAAAACCTCCTCTTGTTGCAAATATCCCTTGAAACTCTTAGGGTTTAACAAAGCCAAAAAGCCCTGTTTCTAATCAACCTCCCAGCTTCCTCCCTTCTCCCGCTTTCCAAAGCTTTCATTACAGAAGCTCCACATGACCCTAGATTGTAGGATAGTACCAAAATTTGGCCCTTGTCTGGGTGGCTCCACAATGTTAATATGTCTCTAGCCTGAAGGCCAGAGCCAACAAACATGTGTCAACAACAATGACACGAATGGCAACATCACAAACTAGGTTTTTGTCGCATTTTCTTTCACACAAAAAATAATCAGTTTTTCTAGAACAAATTTTATTTCAGTTAAATTTGTTTAGCACAAAAAAAAATAGTGTAAAATGAGGAAATCCAACACATAACAAAGCAAAATCAAATACATACAACACGAATCAAAAATATGAAAAAAATTGTTGTGTTTCCCTTGTGTATTTTTTTCGTTGTAAGGGAGGTTCCCATATGAGTACATTCCCCTGATGGAGGGGCACCCAAAGGAGGGACGTGAGCCCAAAGGTGTTCCCAAACCTCAGGAGAACGCACGAGTACTGGAACCTTCCCTTCCCTAAACAACTCTCCTTTTATTTCCTTGCTTTTTTCCCGTTTCATAAGTAAAATAAAATTACATGGGAACATATAAAGTTGGGGGAGCTCCTTTGACATATTATCGCTCTAGGGTTCTTCAAAATCGCTGGCGGAGATCCCTCAAAATACATACACATAGAAATAAAAGGGAGGTTGTTTCAGTTGCTCCTTTCACACAACCTCCCACAGGATCTTACAACCTGCCCAAGATCCCGGGTTTAGGTCTTAGGTCAATACCGTGAAGGCTTGTTACAACACCAAAGGTCCCGCCATCACCCCCACCCACCTGCTTTTTTAGGATTGGCACCTGAATTTTGGACACAAGGGCAGGTGCCCAAAAAATCCTTAAAGGGACTAAAGATAGACCCTTCTCCGATACATAACAAATGGCAACAAATGCAACTTTTTATTTGAAAAAGTACTCTATTCCTCTAATTTTAGTCGACTCTATGGCAAGATGAACCGGACTGAATGACAACATACCCTGTTAGGTGTGTCCTTCGTCTTTTGGGCAACTTATGGATCAACAATTAATTTGACTTCGAGAATGCATAAACCCTTCAAAGAATATATCATTATTAAAGAACCGGAGTGGGAAATGTGAAGGACCTGGCGGGGGGGGCTCGACGAGTTAAAGAACCGGAGTGGGAAATGCGAAGGACCGGGGCGAGGGGGGGGACCAACAGTTGTTTGAAAAAAAAAGCTTTTTTAAAAAACCAAAAACATCAACCAAACATTGTTGAAATAACACACTTGTGCATTATGCACGGGGTTCACACTAGTATATCATTAAACCCCTTTCCTTTCCCATATGTTCTTTGAGGACATGCTTAATTAATTAATGTCCGTGATAGTCCCACATCCTTTTGTGCTTTGACCCTAGCAAGCAAGAGATTGCATTGGCTTTAGAGCTCAACCTAACTTTACTTCACCTAACTTCCTAAATGTTTCGGTTGGTTGTTTAAAATTGTTAACAAGATCGTTACAACAAGATTACAACCGAATTTCCACTCTCGGACAACGACTACTTGACTGCAAAATATTCGCTTTCAGACTGTGACAACATAAAGTCCACTCGATTTCAAAGACACAGTCATCAACTGCCGACCTACAAGTCCCCCTCAAGGATGGATTTTATTTAAAAGGTCGTCAGGATGGATGGATGGATGAGACAGGGCAATCCTGGATGCGTGAGAAAAGGGTGATCCAGAATGGATGAGACAAGGTGATCAAAGATGGATTCGAAAAGCATCTCAGGATGGCAAAGAAATGTAAGACAGGATGGATGAGACAAGGCAATTCCAGGATGGATGAGAAAACGTAGCTCATGATGGATGAGAAAAAGTAATCGGCCAAGATGGATGAGAAGCAGGTAATCTGGAATGGATGAAAGAATGGAATTCAAAGATGGATGAGGAAATGTTTAAGCTAGAATGGATGAGAGAGGGTGATCCTCCAGGAGGGATGAGAAAAATGTTTCAGCTAGGATGGATGAGGAAAGCTGGGCTCCTCGAAAGATGGATGAGAAAATGTTTAATCTAGGATGGATGAGAAGAAGAGGAAGATAATCTGGGATGGATGAGAAAATGCTTAAGCTAGAATGGATGAGAAAAGTCAATCCTCCAAGATGGATGAGAAGAACAAGATAACCTGGGATGGATGAGACAGTGTTTGAGAAAAGCCAATCCTCCAAGATGGATGAGAAGAAGAAGAGAATCTGGAAATGGATGAGAAACTCAGTTCTGGATGGATGATAAAATGATGAAGCTAGAATGGATGAAAAAAAAGCCTCTCCTCGAGGCTGGATGAGAAGGAGGGTCTTTTAGGAGGGACCATATGGATGGATGGATAGATGGATGGATGGTGATACACGTTCATCCGCTGGTCGCAGTCATGGTCGTCGTCACCCTCGTTTCTTTGTTTCTTCCACACGGACTGGGGGAGACGGGGGGCGGTGGGTCGGGGAACTTTGGTTGGTTTTTCGGGAAAAAGTAGCTCCGCGAGCGCAGCGTTTGTTTGTTGCAACGTTTTTCGTACGTTGTGTTTTGTAACCCCAATCGTCGTGAAGGAGGAGGATGAAGACTCCTTGATCGTGCGCAAGCTGAATTTCACGCTAACAAATACTTTAGCCTACCGATTGTTGTTTTTCCTCAAACTCTTGGAACCTCCGTCCCTCCCTCCGTCCCTCCCTCCTTCCTCACTCATGACACACGGGACGGGATTTTTATAAAAATCTCCCTGTTTTCTTTTCTTGCTTTCTTTGTTTGCTTTCTTACGTAAGACTTTCCTCCTGCGCCCTCGGTATTCCCCCTACTGTCGTCGCTTTCCTAGAAATCGGTCGGTCTTGTAATCGCAGCTTCCGTTTTGTAATATTCGCTTTTCCTAGAAATTAGTCTCGGAGAAGAAGAATAAAAACTCGAACAAAAAAGTCTCACTGGATTTCTTCTTATCGGATATTTATTCTTATACTTCTCTTTTCTTTTTCTAGTTGACATCTATCTGTGTCTCTAGCAGCGGCAGTAGTCTAGTGTAACTTCTTTACTGGATGTCTGATGAGCTCTTGAAGAACGTTGATTGATTGACAGGCCGTTTCTTTCCTTGTGGTTTTCAGAAGTGAAGTGAAGGTGGAGGAGGTAGAAATCAGCTTTGGAAAAAAAAAAAAACCAAAGATATCTAACCTGAATAGCAGCTGTAAGATGTTTGTCTTTCGGAGTTTGTTGACATCTAGTGAGAATGGTGCACGTTTTCTGCTACTAGACATTTTGCGGTGATAGAAAGCCACTGCGAGTTTAGCCGTTAAAGGAATTTCTTTTGTTAAGGAATTATGCTGCTGGAGCAGGGGTTTGAGAAAAAGCCATTGCTCTAGGTAGATACCAGAGGCAGCAGCTTCTGGCGGTGTCTAGCGATCAACCCTCTTTTTTTTCCTGGAGCATACAGCAGCTCTAGGGTTGCAAGTGCTTTTCCACAGGAGACTAAGAGCTTTTCTCGGTTTAGTACTTTCTAAGCCGGTACTAGATTGACGGTTGTCAAGGAAGGAGGAGGTCGAGTTTGGCAGCTTTTCAACATGGCTTTCTTAGCTAAGACTTCGGCTTCTAGAGATGTCATGGCGAGGGAGAAGCGGCCTTTGGATCAGAGAGATGGCATGCCGGAAGAGAAAAGGCAGCGCCCCGCACTTGCCAGGTATCTTGACCAGCTCATTATAAAGCATTTCCTCACTCTAGTCATGATAACTCCTTGTGTTTTGCACACTTGAAAATTTTCAGGACCTAGCTAGGTGACTTAGTTTTGGAGCCTCTGTTTTTTCCTTAGGGTAAGTGCATGGTGGAGGCAGAGATTTCGTGGCTGCTGCAGTGATGTCTGCTGATGAGCTTCTGTAGGAATTGGGTTCTGAAATGTATGACAGAAGAGTTTGCACTATCATGTGGTTGATTCTGGGTTCCATTCGTGTAGTGTGATTGTTGAAGCTGTGAAGATGGACAGTCTTCAGAAACTGTGCTCAACACTTGAACCTCTACTGCGACGAGTGGTACATTTCTGCAGCCCTGCAGCTTTTGCAAACTTTTTTGTCCAATTTAAAGGAAAAATTAGTCCTCTCACCATTATCACTTTTGACAATCTCAACAAACCTCATGCATAGGAGTAGTCGTTTCATTAAATGGGTAGTCATATGGTTGACAGTTACTCATGTGTTTGATTGACAACACCCAGGTGGGAGAGGAGGTTGAACGTGCACTAGCAAAGTTTGCTCCTCCTAGAGCAGGGATCCGGTAATGTTAAAACCATGAGTCATCCCCTATATATGCAGTTGAATAGATTGATGATAGTTGGAAAATTACTGTCTCTTCCTTGTGTGAAAATCATTCCTTCTGTGAGCTGCTCTGTTTTTTGTGATCTTGTCCATAGTAGAGGGAAAAATAAGATGGTAAATCTGAACACTGCTGGATTGTTTTAACAACTTTAGTAGTGACTGCATAATTTTGCAGGTCGTCTCCCAAAAGGATACAGGGGCCCGACCAACGAGATCTGCGGCTGCAGTTCAGGAACAAGTTAGCTCTCCCTCTATTCACAGGAGGCAAAGTAGAGGGAGAACAAGGAACTGCAATTCATGTTGTGTTGCTGGATGCCAGCACGGGCCAGGTTGTAACTGCAGGTCCAGAATCATCTGCCAAATTGGATGTAGTCGTCTTGGAGGGTGACTTTGCAGTTGATGATGAAGAGAACTGGATACAGACAGAATTTGAGAATGCTGAGGTCAGGGAAAGAGATGGCAAAAGGCCATTGCTTACTGGAGAACTTTCTGTCACATTGAAAGATGGGGTGGGAACACTTGGAGAGTTAACATTCACAGACAATTCCAGTTGGATCCGTAGTCGTAAGTTCCGCTTGGGGGTTAAAATCTCTTCAGGATTTTGTGAGGGCTTGCGAATTAGAGAAGCCAAGACTGAAGCATTTACTGTGAAAGATCATCGTGGCGAATGTAAGTGTACTCATGGTTGATAGTGTCTCTTATCTTTTTTCCTGTGGAACTCTATGGACCCGAGGGATCTACAGTATGTTTCTCTGTGTAGCAGACTTAAATGAATTCCAGAGACCCACTACTGAGCCTTGTCAGATGAACTGTTGTATCATTCATTCTTGAGCTGCTATGGGAATTTTGTAATTACATACTAGGTTTGAATCAGTGTCTATTAGCAAAGCCTTGAAACATAACTGTAAGGACTAAGATTAGAGGAATTAGCTTCATCTCAATTCAAAGTGTAAGAAAAACTTTAGCTGGCTCAACACAAATAGTTTCTGAGAAACTTTTAGACCTTGTATGTGTGTTGTGCAACTGAGTCACTCATAAGAGGCATGTAGGGTGAGGCAACTTCTGGTGTGAGAGCCGACATAGGTCTTGACATTGGTGAGGGCTAATCTTGTTTCTGACATGTTTGTGGTTCCAGTATACAAGAAGCACTATCCACCAGCATTGCATGATGAGGTGTGGCGTTTGGATAAGATTGGGAAGGATGGTGCTTTTCATAAGCGCCTTAACGTAGCTAACATTATAACAGTTGAGGACTTCCTGCGTCTGGTCGTCATGGATCCTCAAAGGCTGCGCAATGTAATGATACCTGCAAACTCTCTTTGGCTTGCTTGTTGGCCATGGATCTTGTTTGTGGCACAGGGCTCATTCTTTGGCGTTAGTAGTGTACATTGTTTCCACATATTTCATGATGCAGAAGGCTGATGCAAGGGGGTGGTGGGAATAGACATTGGGGAATGGAATGTCAAACAAGATGTGGGAGGGAACTGTGGAGCATGCTAAGACATGTGTGCTAAGTGGCAAGCTACATGTTTACTATGCTGATGAAAAGCAAAACATTGGTGTCATCTTCAACAACATCTTCCAACTGATGGGTCTCATTGCTGATGGCTCATATATGTCAGTTGACTCTCTTTCAGATAGTGAGAAGGTAAGTATCAATTCTCAGGAGTGCTTTTTTTTAAAATTTGTCTTTCTACCTTTGTCCAGTTGTGGAAGTTCAACTTTTCCCATGTTTCTGTCATTTTGGGAATATTTAGTCATTTATTAAATCCTCTCTCTCTTTTGTACAGGTATATGTGGACAAGCTGGTGAAAGTAGCTTATGAAAACTGGGAAAATGTAGTGGAGTATGACGGGGAGGCTCTGGTTGGGGTTTCACCCTACCCAGTAGCCAAGGGGATAGATACCCATACAGAAGATCCAATCACTCCAATTGCAAATCCCGCTCCAACACAGTCTCACAAGTCTAACCAGCAATCAACACTTAATCAAATTCAGCAACCACCATTGGCTCCCCTACGGCACCGGCCTTCCACTTCATCAGCTGGTCTGTGCCCTCTACAGTGACATGCTTTATCCCAATCCAAACTATTAATTAGTTCACTGTTTATATGGGATGTCCTGGAATTTTAAGTTTAATATCAAGACTACTCTAAATCGCAATAAGTTGCTGAAATCATTTGGTTGAAGTTTACATGACCTCTTTTTCACCTGTTTATCAAGCTTCTCCTTACATGTGGTGATCCATGTAGGATGTAGCATTGTAGGAACTTCAAGCTGATTTGTCATATATCCATCATCATGCAGGCAATGGAGCAGCAATGCCTGAATATGATCCAAATTCATTAGTCACCCAAGCATATGGCCAACCAACTCATCCACCAGGTCCCAAGCAGAACAGCCTGATGGGTTCTGTACTTCGAATGAACAGCAATATGGAGTCAAGGCACCAACCTGCTGTTTTGAGCTCCTCTCAACAAAACTATGTGGGCAACAGTGGAATGACTGGGTTAGCCTTGGGGCCTCCACAAAGTGGCCTAACTGCCTCAAATGCAGAATTTTTAGCTTTAGATGCCGGTATGCCTTCTGGCATGATGAATACTTCATCTGGAGGAATTGAATGGCAGGCTCATGTCCAGGAGACCTATGTGCCAGGTCTTACGCTTGAAGAATTGCCAAGTGAAGAGGAGCTCCGGGCTAGGAGCTTGGAGCTCCTTGAAAATGAGGATATGCACTCACAGATCCAGCAGCTTTTGCGGATGTTTAATACAGGGGAGGGAACTTTGGCAGGGGAAGATTATGACTTTTCTGGCCCTCAAGTTGGGGTTCCCACTTTAAGGAACCAGGAAACCCGTGCAAATGGCAAGGCTGGTGTTGGGTGGTTAAAACTGAAGGCTGCATTGCGTTGGGGAATATTTGTTCGCAAGCAGGCAGCTGCAAGGCGGGCACAGCTGGAAGAGGTGGAAGACGACTGAACTGACCCTGTTTTATAGCTGGTTATTTATTTATGGCTTCTTGATAATATGTCCACATATTTACACTGATTCTGTGACAAAAGAGGGAGCTGTTGGAGCCATTGGTGGGATCAGCACACACAAATTAGGATCACTCTCTTGTAATTCTAAACAGCATTTTTAGTGATTTTTTATTTGCATTGTGTGATGTGCTGGGTAGTTCCACACTACTTTCTGAGATCAACATGGTCAACTTAGTGAAGGGAATCTTCCACCTCTACAAATGGAAACATCTGACATGCCAGAAGTTAGCACCCAATGACCTCTGAGGTTGCTTTTGGTAATGGGCTAATCATTCTTGGCCTGCTAGTGCAGCTTGTGCAGTTGCCTTTGACAGGATGTTCACTGCTTAATGTTCTGTAGTAGGGTTATTGGCAGTGCTTGATTGTTTCAGCCTCTGTACATCAGTTGTTGTCTCTCTGTAATTTCTTGCTTTGTTTCAAATATGTTTGAGGATATAGCTTCCTGTCCTTATGGTGTGAGGAAGGGTGGTAGGACGAAAACCATCCTTGTACAGCACCATCTTTCCTTTAGTATGCTTTCCTTGATCTAGATTAGTCTTCTAGTTGGCTGCCCTCTTAAGTAGTTATAATGACCTTTAAATGTGAGCCGGGAGGCCATGTTGCTATCTGAAAAGATCAGCCATATGGTCTCTGATGCTGCACCCTGCGAGTAAGGCAAAGGGGTTTCATCCAGACACAAGCTAGTGAATCTTCCCTGCCACAAAATAGTGCTTGCATTTAGTAGTTGCAGATTCAACTTTGGATTACAATAGTGGGTTTGGAGATTTGGACTTCAGACATGTTTTTTTTTGTTTTGCACTGACAAGCAGCTCGCTGTCTTCTACTTAACTCCTGCAATCTTCTGCTCGGCTCTTTTATCTTGGCTTCTGATCTGTGTGAATGCTACTGTATTTGGTCCTTGATTTGTGGCCTCATATGTGGGGATGTCTTCTTTGTCTCAAATTTGGCAAATGTCTTGCAAGTGAGTTTTATAAAAATGTGGTTGAGAGTTGTATAAGTGGTGGTAAATGTGGGTGGTTACCTGTTTGCTCAAAGATAAATTGGTATGTTTTTGAGGTGGTTCAATCTGGAAGTATATAGCCAAGCATATTGCTGGTTCTCTGAAGAGTTGTTAGGCCTGATATTTGCCTTGCCCTAGTGACTCACCAGTAGTCAGAAATAGCCCTCTACATCATGTTCACCTGCACTTCAAAGCTACATGTAGCTTCAGCACTTAACATAGGGCTTTGGAAGCTCAACCAGAAGTGAAGATGTCTTTGTTAATTGAGAAAACTGTTGTTGTTCAGAGGAGCAAGAAGGGGAAGAATTTGTTATGCAGAAAAGCAGTTTCTGTTGAAGTTCTCTCAACATGATCTCCCAAGATCCCACAATTGGAAATGGGCAGAGATCAACAATGATCATCACTATTCCAATAGATGACATAGTGGGGATTGTGGACATGAGCACTACAACCTTTACTCACCCACCTCTGGAGCTGGAGCTAAATGACAAGTGAGGTCTCTTCAAAGAAAATGGGGTACAACCAAGCATGATTCAGCTACAACCTTTACTCACCTGCCTCTGGAGCTAGAGGATGGAAAGGACTCTTCAAAGGAAATGCAGTGTAACAAGCATAATGATTCAGCCAATCTTGTAGGCAAGTACAGAGATGTAGGCGCTCTTGAATGTGAGTTTAGGTGTCTTTCGAACATGTGTTGCACAGAAGGCTTAGAACTACTATACATGGCCAAGCACATTGTTGGTTGCTTTCAACGGACATTTTTCAATGGTCTGATCCTCATGAGGAAGTGAAGACATCCCCACACATGAGGCCACAAATCAAGGACGAAATACAGTAGCATTTGCACAGATCAGAAGACAATGCCAATTAAGAGAATTACTTTTGTAGTGCAGATTCTTCTGGTGAGTGGAAATTAATCACCCACCAAATTTTGAAGCAAGGTTTAGCTTGAGGTGGCAACATGGATCTGAGACAACTGATAAAAGCAAAAATCATCTAAAATGAAAGGATCAACAATGCAAGCTCAAGCTCAGGACAACATGTAGATATGGTAGTTGAGAGGCTCAAAAAGGCTGCAATCATGGAAGAAAAGAATGATATGGCATTATTCACTATACTAGATGAGCAAATAGTTTATGAAAAAGCATGTGAATATTTACATTTCAAAATGGTTCAATTATTGATATTATTGTTGTCATTTTAATTAAGCAATATATCATTTAAATCAAATTTTGAGAATTTTGAAGCATTTGAAAATTTGTAAGTTATCCCCAATGAATTTTTAAAAATCTATTAGTGTTAAAAACATCGATCTTTTCAAAAATCCATATTGCTAATGGAAAAATATTCATCTTATGTTGGGTTTGTGCACACAAATATAAAACAATTATGTGTAGGTGGGTTTATTTTTGCTTGTGACTGGTGGATTGTTGTTGCTTAACTACTTAGTCCTTCTAGAGCTCAAAAAGATTCAAAAGAAATAAACTTTGGTTGATGTATTCAAATGTTGTTTTTTTAGGCCACCTTATCTTGCACTCATCCTATGTGCATCTACCATTGCTTTACACGTATTTGGGGTGATAGTAAAAGATGCCTACAACATCTTGAAACATTGTTTCATGTTTTTTTTTTGTTTTTCTTCGAATTTTGCAAAATATTGTTTATTTCCATCATATCATTCATGGATAAATGTGTGCATTTTAGATTCCATCAACTGGTAGGTCAAATTTTGAGCAAGAGTTGCTATTAACAATGAAATTCATGTGTATATAGCTTCACGTCTTAGCAATTCAAGCACAAAAGAGGACATTGTTGTTGCCATGCAAGCTTTGGTCAATGATAGCTTCAAGAATTATTGACATGTGTTTGTCCGAGTCCTAAAATTGTTTGCTAGCTTCAATTGCATGATTCTTTGGAGGAATTGTTTTAATTTTGTTACCTAGAATTTTTGGGCATGTTTGATAGCTTCAACCACCACTTCATTGAATTTTAATTGTTTTTTCAAGTCTTCCAATATATTTTGCTTGGTTGATATCCCTTTAATGGCCATCACAAAATGCTTCATTACTTCCATTGCCCCACACTTCATCCAACTAGACAATGTTCATTATAGTATTAGTTGAAACTCCATATGCAAGTAAGCAAAGGTCAATTGTATATGTTTGAATTGAGTTCAAACCATCTTTTTATTTCTTGGTCTAGATTGAGATTTGCTTCACTATTCTAAATCCACCTAATTTTTTTTTCTATAGTTCCAATGACAATGATAATTAGAATTGGTTCAAAATATAGGGTCCAATATGGTTATCAACTTGCTAATTATATATGGTTGTCAGGACAATTATGAAAGCATTCCATAACCACTTAACTACCTCACTCCTTTCACCAACCCACTTACATATGCATGAATATGAAAAGTCAAATTAACATGCGCCTTTTTGTAATTGAATTTTCATAATTTTGTTGAATTAATCAATTAAACCAAATTATGAAAAGAATTCCATTCAATTGAATTTGGTTTGAATTGAAACCAAGTTGATTTCAATCCCTTTTTATTCATTTCAAGCCAATTCAATTCAACTAAATTCTCAATGAGAATGCTAACCCCATTGAATCCAAAGTGCTTAGGCTTTGGATTTTTGGATTTCTAGGCCTAAGTAACTTGACCTAGGTGCCTACCTACCTAGAATAAAAACAAGTCTAGTTTAGGCTAGCCACCTAGGCAACAACCCTAATATTATTGAGGTTGCAAGCTTAAGAAATTGAACCTTTCAATTTTCACATTGGGGTTTTAAGTCCTAAACCATTAGATCATAACTTTTTATTTATAATACATTTTATAACCACAAAACTATAAAAATTCACATGTTTTAACCTAATTAACATACACCACCTTAGGCTAACTGAAGTTGACCTAGGCTAACTTAGGCCACCTAACTTAATAAAACAACTTAGGTTGATTTAGGCTAACCTAGGGTACTAACAAAAATTTTAAATGATGGAATCATGAATGCAACTTGAATATGATGCAATGTTCAAAAGGTGTGAGCATGACAACGTAAACAATAATTGTTCCTGCTCACCAAAATAAACATGTAGATATAAATTAGTTTTAAGGTATTGAAAGGAAGAATATTATTTTATTCAATGATTAATATGAGGATAAATTTTAATTTTACTACAATGATTTTGAAAAAACATGTGTTCAATATGCATTTAAGTAGGTTTTTCAAAAATATAAGTTCTTTTCTTAAAAAAATTTAAGTTGTCCAAATTTGTAGAAGTAAGCAAAACATTGATATATAAAAGTTGAAAAGATACAAATACATTTTATGGGTACATCATGTTGGAGATGGAGAAAATTTAATAATTCATCTACTTCTAATGTAGAAGTATGTTTATCCACAATTTGATCATCCAATTTCAAACATATTTGTTGCTTAGTTTTTTTAATATTAAAGTTTGTCAAATTTTGTAATCAACTTACTATAATCTCAAAAAAAAAGGGTCATGCTTTCATAATGAATTATTTAAAATGATTTTCAATCTACTTATTTTTACTTGTGCCAAAAATTGGACCATTTTTTTATTGCATTTTTTTTGGGGCTCTATTTTACAATGCTTTCACCCCAAAGATAGATACACACATTATTAAAGAATTATATTGAAACAACTCCCAACGTCCAAAGATGAGGGACAAAACTATTTCATTACCATTTTAGCAACTTTACTTAGATTCAAAACTTGTTTTCATGATGCACACATACTACCAAGTGCACAAGTTCTCCTATCCTCCCCCTCAAAGAAAAAAAATGGGCCCTCCTAATTTGGTGCATGTTCAACCTTCTCATTGGGCTGCATGCAAGTTCTACTCCTAAAATTGGTTGTCAGCAATTTTTGGCCTAAAGTAACACCCCTTCTACAAAACCTATTCAATCAAGATAATTAATTAAATAAGTTGTGAAGCATAATGAAAACAAGGTGCACAAAAAATGTGCAAGAAACCAATCTATAAATAACTCTTACACATTAAACTATTAGTTCACTCAAGAGAACATTACAAAAAAAACAAGTTCAAACCACCAAATCTAGCAATCCTAATGGCTTGAAAAAAAAAATCTTCAAGCCTACACACAATTCAATTCCACTAAACCTTGAAAAGAATGATTCCTTCTATCATCTTTGTGTACTGGGAGGAGTGTCAAGTTTCCCCCTCAACATGCCGATTTGCAAGAGGATGGATGCTTTCAGGCATGAGAATGAGATCTCCTGTGGATGTCAACTTGCAGCAGAGAATGAGAAAGACCCAGCTGATCACCAGTGCTCAGAAGCCCATGATGGATCCATCATAGCAACCACCACCTCAGCTGTCTGTCATGTTATTTTAGCAGGTAGGTGGATGGTGGGGTTGGTTTCAGGGAAGAAATCATCTGAAGTGTTGTTGAAGGGTATAATAATAATGAATTGTTGCAATTATGGTTAATAGTGTAAGAATTTTGTAGGAAGAAGAAGTCTCTGAAGTGTTGAAGGGTAAAATAATTAATTGTTGCAACTATGGTTGCTACAAGAATTTGTAGGAAGAAAAAAAGTCTTTGAAGTTGAACTTGGTATGACAAGTGTTGCACTATACAGGTTGATACGAAGAATTTGTAGGGAAGAAAGGTGGAGTACACTACTAAGTTGTTCCACTATGGTTGATGCAAGAATTTTGTAGCAAGAACGAGCTTTTAAGTGTTTGTTGGGTATAAGAATTGTTGCAATATCGCGGTTCGATGCAAGAGATCTGTAGGAAGAAGAAGTCTCTGAAGTGTTTGGTATAAGAATTATGGGTGCACTTAGATGGTCGATGCAAAAATTGGTAGCAAGAAGAAATCTCTGAAGTTTTTTGGTATAATAATAATTTTTGCAACATGGTTGATGCAGCAACATCTGTAGGAAGAGCATTGTCTCTGAAGTGTTTGATACAAGAAGAATTGTTGCGATATGGAACTGATACAAGAAATTTGTAGCAAGAAGTCGTCTCTGAACTGTTTTGGTATATAACAATTGTTGCACTACGCAGGTTGATAAAAGAATGTGTAGGAAGAAGAAGAAGAAGAAGTCTCTGAAGTGGTTTGGTATTAGAATCTGTTCTTGTTGCACTATCACGCAGGTTGATACACGATCTGTAGCAAAGAAGAAGAAGTCTCTGTAGTAGGAAGCAAGTCTCTGAAGTGTTTGGTACTAGAATTTGTTGTAACCATTGCAATAGGGTTGTTGATACAAGAATCTGTAGGAAGAAGAAGAAGTTTTGGTGGAAAATCTATAGGAAGAAGAACAGGAAGAAGAATTCTCTGAAGAAGAAGTCTCTCAAGTGTTTTGGTAGACAATTGTTGTTGCAATGACGATATGGTCAATGCAAGAGCTTGCGCAGGGATTCTGATTGCAGTTGTTGCTTGTTTGTTTGTCTGTCTGTCTGTCTATAAATGGAAAACTGCATTCGACAACAAAAAAAGAGTAGCACAAAAGAAACCGAGTCTATGTCCGCGCACATACATACATACATTCATGCATGCACACAAGGGAGCCGGACTCGACCGCAAAGCTCGCCGCTCGAGGAAAGCTCGCAGGCATCGGTGGGCGACAATTAGGGTTTCAGAAGCAGAGAGATACAAACCAAGCAAGAGTGTTTCTTACCAATTAGGGTTGGAGTTTCTGCAAGTTTCTTGCAAGTTCGCTGGTCGTCTGGAGGAATCATCGGAGTAGCGGCGATCGAAGAATTGAAGAGAACAGAACGGAAGTGTAGGTATTTCGAAGCTTTTTTGTTGTGTGAAAGGAAGAATAATTGAAGAAGAGGGGCGGAGAGAGAGAGATTAAGCAATGGGGATGAGAAATACTAATGCGAGTGGGGAATTCGATCATCTCTTCAAGGTCCTCTTGATTGGTGACTCGGGAGTGGGCAAGAGCAGTTTGCTTCTCCGCTTCACTTCCGACACTTTTGACGACCTTTCACCCACAATAGGCGTCGATTTCAAGTTGAAGATGATGTCATTGCAAGGGAAGAGGCTGAAGCTCACCATATGGGACACGGCCGGACAAGAGAGGTTCAGAACTTTGACTAGCTCGTACTATAGAGGAGCACAAGGAGTGATCTTAGTCTACGATGTGACAAAACGGGAGACCTTCACGAACTTGTCGGACATATGGCTCAAGGAAGTGGAACGGTACTCAACCAACCAAGATTGTATCAAGATGCTGATCGGCAACAAAGTGGATCTGGAAGAATCCCAGCGTGTTGTGACGAAGAGAGAAGGGATTGCGTTTGCTCGACAACACGGATGCTTGTTTCTTGAGGCCAGTGCAAAGACCAGCATCAATGTCCAACGTTGCTTCGATGAACTTGTACAGAAGATTTTAGATACTCCCAGCTTGACTGCAGATACCTCCTCACAGTTGAAGAAGAATTTGCTGAGACCAGCTCAAACTCCTGAGCAAACTCCTGACCTCTCTGCCTCCTCTGCTTGTGGTTGTTGATAGGTATTATCTTTTGCAAGCTCCCCTAGATACCCATGTGACTATTGTTCATATGATGATAAGCTCCTCCTTTTGCAAACTCTCTCCTCTTTTTTGTAAATCAATCAACCAATGACTCTTTGATTTCTCTAAAAAAAATTCCCCAAACTTGCTTGGGTTGTGGTTCTCTTGTTCTCGTGACTTGTCTGCATGTGTGCTGTCAAGCTGAAGTCAAGTAGGAGTTTCTTGCATATCTTGCAGTTTGATAGTTTGTCGGCTACTCAACATTTCTGTAGTTGAGTGTGAATAGTTGTTGATCGATTGGAAGAAGAGAATCACATCAGGTTTCAAGACCTAGGTGCAGTGGCTGCACTGTGGCTCCTCCAGTACTTTACCGATTTTGTTCAACAGAATGTTTCTGCTACTATCTGGAGTAGCTAGCTATATCTTGAAAGTGGTTGTTTGTTTCTATTTGTTGAATTGGTTTTCTACCACAACATGTTGCACCGGTTGAGGTCATCATTGTCAATATGTCATCTGCAGCTAAAATGTGTTTGTTTCTCTGGAAATATCTCATTGAAAGACATGAGGTTTGTATTTTTGTTGGTTGCAAGTGAAATGGATGGCAGTAGAATGAGAGAGAGGATGCTAATGTTGTGTTTTGGATGAGGTTTCTGAAGTTGGTTCTGGTGGGATCCTTCAGCCTTCAGTTCTCAGATTAGATTGGGTATGCTGAGTTTTGTATGGGGTTTCTAAAATTAGTTCTGGTGGGATCCTTCAGCCTTCAGTTCTGAGATTAGATTGACTAGATTCATTCATGGTTCAATTTTGGAGATTTAGGGGTATCTTAAAATGCCGCCAGTATACTTGCATGTGTTTTGTGAATTGAAGGTAAAAGGTCTTGTTCAAGTCTTATTTGTTCTCAGGAATCATGGTGGTGATGATGATGATGATGATGATGATGATTTGTAAGCTGTGTCTCGCCTTGTCCAACATGTAGTCTGCAATTATGTTGCCAAAAGGATAAGTTTTAATTGAGGTTTTTAGATACTGGATTTTCATGTTGATAGGATAATGAACTGCAAAGATGTTTCCTTGTACAGCAAGCTAAATTGAAATGAAGTTTACCCTCACAAGTTTGTTGCTGCTTGAATGGCATCTTCTTCTCTTTTCTTTTTCTTGGATTAGCTAAGTTTCTTGATTGTTGGTTTGTTGGTTTGTGGGTCTTGATCAACATCATGACTATGTTTTTTTTGTTGCTTCTAAGAGTGCAATAGAAATTTAGAAAATAGATTTTTGTATAATTGTTTGTCTGAAACTAGGGATGAGGAGTTCTCAGGGTTTTTCCTTGTCAAAGCATTCTGCCATTCATGTACCCTAGAACTCTTGTTACTTCAAATTTCCCTAGAATTTTAATATTTGAACTCTTGGTTGCAAGGAGCTAAGGAAAGGGCTTAAGGAGACTGTTGAAGCTCAAAAAATTTATGTTGCATGTCCATTTTGAGGAATTATTACCAATCATACTAAAAAGGAATGCTTTGTTTTGTAATGTTGGGATCTCCCAAACCATGGGGCCCCTGGCTGTGTTCATGGTTCTGTGGGAAAATCCTCAATGAGTAGGGGTGCAGGGAGGTGAAATTTTTGAAATGCTTAGACCTGAAATGTAGGAGATGTTGAATTTTTGAGTATTTTCATTGCTGGAAATTCTCAAAATCCGATAAGAATCAAAATTTTAAATTCTAGGGAAATTCAAGGTGCATGGGAAAGCTCTTCATGAGTGTGGGTGCACTGAGTTAGTTTTGAAATTTTCCGACATATGATAGGCTAATTATTGAATTTTCAGTACAAAATTACTCAAATTTGCACTTTTTTTTTAGTACTGTACAAATTTGTACTGAATTTTGAGTAATTGTACTGAATTACAATCAAGCATCAGTTTTTTAGGGCAATTGGATTTTGCATAAATGTATACACTTTCTAAAACTATGTTACAATATGTGCTCAACTACACAAGCCACACTCTGACCATTTGGCAAACTTACGCGTGTGGAAGCATGGAATTATGTTGCATCATCATGTCAGGCAATTATTTATTATTGATACCATTTGATAGTTGGTAATCCTAGAGGAGTGTCTGGCTCATTTTTTATGACAAAATGATTTTGTCAATTGGAATAGAATGCCTACCGAATAGTTTGTCCATGACTTTAGATCAGGTTTCCATGCTTCCAAAATTTAGCACATCTTTAAGATGTCAGTATATATGCATTTTTCTTTCTCATTTGCATTTAAATCACCATTCCCCAAAATAGGGGCAATAAATGAACTCCTCTCGTTGACTCTTAGATATCTTGGGCTTGTGGTAAACAACAACCCTTCGCCATTACATAGGAAGGTCATCTCTTAGAACTCCACTGAAAATTAGTGGTTGTAAAGTGTAAACCTTATCTGGCCACAAACATCAACTTGTCACAATTGAATAGGAAGGTCATCATTTACACTAGGTGAAGAGTGATACCTACCTTGTTTTTAGCATTATTGGCCAGCCAAAAAAGTCAATGATTTTTTTTAAAAAGTGCATATCATCAATCAACTTTTGTTTTGAAAAGACTCTGTATATGTTATCTCATGTGCAAAAGAATCAATGCAAATGTAAAGAACACACTATTTGTCATGAGCAATGGGAACCTTTAGGATTGATAGATAGGTAAGATAGGTTGACTATATGGAAAGCTAAACTTCAAACACCTACGATTATTTTTGATACCATACAGATTTTTGAGTTTAAAGGCTTCATTATTTTCCTTAGGGTTATGTGACATATTTCAAGCTATGAAGGAAGTTCATGTAAGAATCCATAAGATCTCAAGACAACAGACTTTTTCTTGTATAGTGATATGTACAGGTAACTAAAAAATAAAAATTATGCTACTGATCAAAAATCTTTATGCAAGAGGAGGTACTTCCCTGCCGGAGTTACTTACCTCGTGATGATGGCTCAGACTCGACCCTAACATTACATATGCCCATAGTTGTTAATGCAGTCAGTACAAGACTAATGCAGCAATTTTTTCCCCTCAGTCTGCCCTTTGCCCTCTTTTATTTCACCTTGTTAGAGTTTTCACCCTCAATGACCTCCCATGTTACAAGTACCAAGGGGCACAGAAAATGTCAGGTAGAATGTGCCGCGGGTCTTGTAGCATGTTACATATGCCTAGTACCCACAACATGCCCAAAACATGTATGGCATGGACCCAAAACATGTCTAAAAATGCCAAGGTGAAAAAAAATGGGGTAAAGAACAGACGCAAAGAAAAAGAATTGCAGCAGTACTCCATTCACAACTACAGGCACATGTAATGTTAGGGGGAGACCCTTTCCTGCAGGAGTTACCTGCATGTGATGGCTCTTGACTTGGGCTCCACCTTCATCTCACTCACCCTGTGATGACTCAGACTCGGGCTCCACACTACTTGGGCTCCACCCTCATCTCTCTCACCTCCTGTAAAGAACCTCCCCTTATACATAGTACAGGGGCAGCTTCAAGGCATCTGTCAAATAACTAATTAATTTTAAAGAATCCATGCCAAATACTCTACTTTCAGATCACCCATGTTTGGCAGATAAGAACCCCCTGTAGTCTGTTAGCATAATCAAGGCACACAAGAAGTTATCCAAAAGATAGGATTCAAGAGAAACTAAACCAGTTTCCCCATGCAAACAAGGAATGACAAAATAAGTTGGTGTGCAAATTAAACATTTATGCTTTTGAAAGTTGCCAACATTGGCATGCTGCTAAGGATATGCTCAGACTATCAACAACCCGTCATCATGACACACAATGACTAGCTTCCATTATTCCTCACCAACCTCATCAGTACCCACATGAGTTCATATGTGCTCAACTGAGCTAACAATCTCCCAACCATGGGTGTAAATAAGTGCTCCAAACTTAGGGCAAACGCAGAATACTGCATCCTTTGATCAGATTTCTAATACACACTCCTGCTCTCTCAGAGCACTCAAGAGAAAGAACCAAATCAATACCACATTGCCTAATCTCAATTCATAAAGGCATATATTTTGGAAGAGTTAATCTTAGACAGAATACCAGTTCCTGGTCAAAAAAAATCAATAATAATAAGGCAAGTTATACTATTGAGCTCCCCAGATTGACAACTATGCATATTCAATAAATTATTCAAAATTTATGGGCATGTTTGCACACCAATAGGTGTTATCAAAAGCGCCCAATTTCATTGATTATGCATTGCTGTAGGCTCTGCCCTGAGCGGGAACTGGCATTCAGCACTCCCAAGGGTTCACGCAGGGTGAACACCACTTCTTTGGTCTTGCCAAAATACACCTGCACCACAAACAATACTTCTTAATGTTTAACCTTCTGAGAGGACACGGAATTTTGAGAGTCAAGGGCTGCCAGCCTCCATACTATCAAGACAGCACCTGATTTGAAATGCACTACATCTAGGACAGTCAGTAAAAAGTTGAGAATGAAATGATGCTATTCCAGACTTCTCACAGTTTTCTATCTAATTGAATAAAGCTGACAGCCCTGAATAAAGCTGCTCCTTCCAAATCCATCCTCAAGATGCAGAAGTTAACCTGATCAAGCCCATTTCGCATCTTACTTTCCATCTCCTCAATCATACGCCCCATGTTGCATAAGTGGCCATCTGTCATAGATGCATCTGCCTCCATCTGCAACTTACACTCAATGTCATAAATCCATAATAACCTGTACTAAGCTAACTTAAGAAATTAGCCAGTCAATTGCATAGAAATTATAGCAAGCAACATCACTAGCATGTTTTACAATGTACAGGTCATGAAAGGCTCTTAATCGAAAGGTTCTATGGTATCAAACAGAACCTGGCGGGTAATTGAGCCAGACAAACTGAAGGAACCAGAAGACTGGTCAGCTGTAGTAAGGGCAAGCATGACTGTGCTTGTCAGACAGTAGTGCACTGACCCTTCATCTTCCTCTCCAACCTGTTGAACCCACAATGTTTCAAGACATTAGAGCTCTGCTTCCAATGTAAAGTCATAACTGAGCATTTGTGAATGCCTTGAAGCAACCAGCTTCAATGGGTCAGTCAGTTGATAATTTGACTTTCAAATCCTCTCATTGGTATCTGAAATTCATGGCAATGATATGACCTCAATGACATGGATAGCATCCCATAGTCCCTGCTGCAGAAGGCCACGTCGTCCATCTGCAGATTCTGAGCCATCTGAAGCATCCAATATAACTGATGTTTGTCAGAATCTATCTGCATACACAATCCTCCAAAGCAAACATTACAATCAGAAGTACAAATGCTACCATCAAATGCTGCAACGGAAATTCCATATTTGATAACTCCTGAGGAAAAACAAAGAATTCACAAACTGCCCAGTGCAGCCAGTCGGTTATGAACGTTTCTCTACTACTGCAAATGTTATTAAACTTCATGAGGAAGACATACCTTTTGTTACTAGGAAACAAGCTACAAAGCCCTTCCCATGTTCTGGCTCCCACAGGTACACAGATGAGATACCACCCTCATAGTACCTATCATGGTGTGTGCCTTGCATATTTCAGTTGCTGGAAATTGATAGTAAAATCAACAGACTTGCAAAACTCCAATTACTTATGGAGGAGAAATTGAAGAAAACATTGCAGTTCTCAAAAAATTTGAAAGAAAAAAAGCAGAGGAACATGATAATGAACAATGGAAGGGAAAGAGAAAAGAAGGTCGTCAAGGACCTCACTGGTCACGGTAAATAGAGAAGACCTCATTGGCCTCCTGTTCCAGCTTGCGCAACTCTGCTGATGGCTGTACCCCATCCTCCAATGGGGGACTGTACTTGCTGGACCATGGCGATCTGCTCAAGAGACCATGCCCCCACATCAATCATCATCATCTGTTTACTCATTGTTGTTGACAGCATGGTCTGACAAAAGAAGGAAGAGAGAGGCTTTCCAACACTTGAACAATGAATGCTCAGTCGATTTCCCTTTCATGAAGACAAGCTCTGAGGCAACGAGTGAGTGATGCTGGAACATGCTTGTGATGTAACTAGGGTTTTCCACCAGAAGCAGCAGTCCCAGATTGGCATTAATTTACCTGTAAGAATCGCCGTCTCGATTGTAGTCGCACAGAAGATATTGCTTAGCATGTTCTTCATCGCAAGCAACCTGCACTTCTTCCCAAGAAGCAATTTCTACCATCAATTCTCAAACCACAAATGTTCGAACGCATGAACGTGATTTTTTGCCGATCATAGCGAGTCACTAACGAAGGCAAAGAAGATCCACAAAAAAGCCAAGGAAGAAGACAAAACGCCAAACCAAAACAAAACCTGAAGAGGTTGATCGACACGGGAGAGAAGCTCCGGCGACTGAGAAGGCAACAAAGCCAGCAAGGAAGCCAAGGCCTGCTGACACTCCGCCGGCGGCATTCTACGCATCAAATCCATGGCTGCCTCCATGGCGACCTCCTCCTCCTTCTCCTCCTTCAAACCTCGATCTCTTCCTATCTTGAAGTGCAACTGAGAACAAAACAAAAGAGTTTGAAACCTCCTCACATTTCCTTCCCTCTTGACAATAGCTTCAACGCATCTTCACTCAATTCTTCGGCATCTTTCGCAAGAAGAACAAAACACACACGCACACCCCAAAACACACTTCGGAATTTTGCGATATTGTTCAGCGAATGCAAATTTCGCGGGCGGGCGCGCGCGCTTCTTCGTTCAGCGCGGATGCCGCGTGCCTGCGCTTCGTCTTCTTCCCGATTCCCGACGAAGCTCCCATTGACGTTCCCGACGTTCTTTGACGGAAGGCCAGAGGAGGGACGTGGGGGGAGACAACAATAATAATTAGGGTTTGGTGTTCGCGTTTGTCGCTTTCGTCGTTCGCTTTCACGCTTCCCTGATTAGGGTTTCGGGTTTGCACGGATCTCACGGGTCGACAGACAGCGAGAACGAGACAGAAGAGACAGAGAAAGGATACCAGAGAGGAGAGTGTTAGACAGAAGAGGGAGAAGGACAATCGAGAAACAGAGAGAAGAGAGAGAGTAGCAGTGTTGAGAAGAAGTGCAAGCCTTAGGAAGCAGAGGAAGGAAGGAAGGAAGGAAGGAGGAGAACGGCAGGTGGACAGAAAAAAAAAAGAGCTACCTAAGAAGAGGAAGGCTTGTATATCACGAGATGGATGTGATAACGAGTGTCGGAGCAGCAGGAGTTCAGGGAATAGAGAAAGTGGTCGTGCATCCTTTAGTGTTGTTGAGTATTGTGGACAATTACAACCGAGTTGCCAAAGATACACAGAAGCGCGTGTTAGGGGTTCTTCTAGGCTCCACTTTCCGGGGTCGTGTGGACATCACCAACAGCTATGCAGGCAAGAGAAGTCTCCACTGCTCTGTGTGTATGTGTTTTCTTTTGCTTGTTGTTTTCCACCACTTCTTCGTCTTGAGTCAGGCTGGCTTCGTGGAGTACTTGGAGGTTTTCTTACTGGGTTTGTTTAGGGTTTGTTTACTGGTGGAGGGAGTGATTTTCAAGCATTTTGAGAAGCTTTTTTTGTCTTTGTCTTTCTACTGACTGGTGTGTGTTTGGTGATTACAGTACCATTCGAGGAAGAGGACAAGGATGCAAGCATTTGGTTTCTGGACCACAACTATCACGAAGTCATGTTTGACATGTTCAAGAGGATCAACGGTATGAAATCTTTCTTCACCAACAACCCCCGACCTTCATGTGCATCTTTTTTCCAATTCTGCAGATTTTGTTTTGTGTAGCAGATGACTGACTGAATGACTGACTAACTGACAGTGATGGTTGTAGTAGTAGTATTAGATGTGAAGCAGTTCTGGAGACTGCCCTTCTTGTACCATCTCTCTCTCCAACTTTTGTTCTCTGTTGTTGATTCTGTGTGTACAGCCAAGGAGCATGTGGTAGGGTGGTACAGCACTGGGCCCAAGCTCCGAGCGAATGACCTTGACATACATGAGCTTTTTCGCGAGTGAGTAATACCATCTTTTCTTCTTCTTCTGTCTCATGTTCTTGTTGCTGTAAGCTGTATCTGGCAACAAGCATCTCACCATTTGAATTTGTGGAGAACTCTGTCTGTCTGTCTCTAAACTAACAAGGCCAAAAAAAACATTGTGTGCAGTTATGCATCAAATCCGGTGCTGGTGATAATTGATGTACAACCAAAGGAGCTTGGCATTCCTACAAAGGCATACTATGCAGTGGAGGAAGTCAAAGAGGTTCATTACTTCAAACCTTGGACTGGACAGGACACATCTGCGTCATAGATGACTCACTTCACGACCCTAAAACTCAGTTTTCTGGTTGCATGTATTGCAGGATGCAACCCAGAAAAGCCAGAAGGTGTTTGTGCATGTACCATCAGAAATCGGGGCTTACGAAGCTGAAGAAATTGGTACGTTTTTGGTGATCATGGATCTTAGGGAGGTGCATTCAGGAATCTGATTCTTTCTTCTTCATTGTGTGCCAGAAATGTGTGGTATTGTAACAAGACCCTCTAACCAATCAAGGTGGAGTCTGGTTCTTTTGGAATTATATGGAACAGTACCATCATGTTACATTTTCAAACTTCTGAGAGCAAGGAATTTTGAGGCATTCATCTTTGAAGTTATTCAGCTGGGAATAGAAAAGTTGCCTTGCAATCCAACTTAAGAACCTCATTGTTCTCTGGGAGTTTGGATCTTCTGCATTTTGTTTGTTCTGTTACTGAACAATGAACTGAGGTCCAAATCAAGCAGTGTCATTTATGGGAATTTGAAGGTTGTATTTTCATTCCTAGGCATTAGTGTCTTTCTGATACTATGTATGTGATTTGTTGGCATTGGTATGCTTGTGAGAATGGGTCTCATGGTCATCATGACTTTGTCACTGCAGGAGTAGAACACTTACTAAGGGATGTGAAGGATGCAACAATTAGCACTCTTGCCACCGAGGTAACCAGTGGTGATCACATGATGTGTTGCATGCAGCAGTTTGATGTACAAAAGTCTATTGATCTTTGTATCCAGTATGTGCCAAAGTTACTTCACTTTGTCAGTTGTAAGAAGTCTTTTATGTTTTTCAGGTATTTTTTCACCTGCTGGCTACAAAAGAAAAACAAAAATTGTGTGTTAGAAGTAGCTTTCTCACAATAGAGGTCCAATTACAGCTGAAATCAAGGGCTCTGTTGCTATACTTCACTTATAAGATTGCCAAATTTATGAAAATGTGTAAATCTCAAAGAGATTCTTGGCACCAGAGTTGGAAACCATGAAAGCAAAAGAAATGCCCTAGTTAGAACCCAATCATATATTGTTCTAGGCCGAGCAGCATGTGTGACCAATTATCAGAGAAATAGGATGTGACAAGTGCACAGTTGTGGGCACCTGAGTTGAAATTGCATTGAGATGATTAAGCGGAGGTCTGAATCTCTGTGTGAGTTCTGGGCAGGTTGGTGGGAAGCTTGTCGCCTTGAAGGGACTGGAGGCACGACTGAAGGAGATTCATGCCTATCTAGAGCTTGTAGTAGAAGGACGTCTCCCTCTCAATCATGAGATTCTATACCATCTGCAGGTATCATGCGTACAACAGCTTCCCAAATTTCAGTGCTCAAACTGTTTTGGTGGAGAATATAGGCCAGAAAGTTGACATTTTAAAAATCTCTGGATGATATTGCTCTCTTTTCCAGAGTCAATATCATCCAGAGATTTTTTAAAATGTCATCTTTCTAGAGTTGAGGGTTAGTTTCAGTCATGTTAGACATGATCCTTTATATTTGAAATTGGTGATTGAGGTGAAACACTGGACTGCCTAGATATTGTGTCATTATGGGGGTTAAGGGGGTTTCTTATGTCTTGTGCAGGATGTGTTCAATTTGCTACCGAATCTCAATGTACATGAGCTTGTCAAATCCTTTGCAGGTGAATTCTTGATACATGGCATCACTAGAAGATGTCATTTTTCTTGGCATTACATATTATTGCCTTCTTTGTGAACTGCTTGCTTTCTTCTAGGAGCTTTGGTTTACAGTTGAAATAGGTTATTGGTACAGTGGCACAATGCCCTTGATGAAAACAACTATTAGATGAAATTTGCATCTGAGTATTCTATTGCTGATTGCTGCTGCTGCTTGTGTTTGAAAGTTTCTGAATTTAGTTCGCACTCCAATAATCTATTTTTTCACGTCTAGCTTAAATGATAAAGACAGTTTATTGATCTTCTTGTTCAAAGCTTTGGTCATCAAAGTACTGAAGGATGAGGAAGTATGATCAACTAGAAGGGTGTTGTTTGCCGGTTTAGCAGTTTCCACTATGTTTGAAAGTTTGTGTGTGGACTAATGAACCCTGTTGTTTCTTTTCCAACAGTGAAAACAAATGACATGATGCTGGTGATCTACCTGTCCTCACTCATCCGGAGTGTCATTGCACTACACAATCTCATCAACAACAAGGTAAGCATTTATGCATCCATATAGTGTCTATACCATCTGTTTTAATCTCTTAAATCTTGACTAATTACATGAAATACAGATAGATAATTAGCATCTTCTAAGCTTTTACCCTGGAATCTGACTAGGCCCAAAACCAGCTCTTCAGTTGTGTTTCAGATCCAGACGAGTTTGTTTCATGTAAGCTTGAGATATGCATTTCATTCATATATCACTGAATGAAAACCACATTGGGACTCTGGATTATCTAAATCCATTTCATAAGGTGATGAAGCTCAAGTACCTTGTTGTGAAATTTTATTGGTGCAGATGTTGAATAAGGAGCATGAGAGAATTGCAGATGCTGCAACAACTAGTGTTTCAGCAATCACCGTGTAGGCAGCAGTGAATTAAAATTGTAGGATCATCATGGTATACATAGGGTTTTCTCTCCTATAGGAGTTTGTTAAGAGAATTATTGTTGGTGCTAGCTCAGCCTTCTTTGACTTTTGCTCTGGGTGACTACTTGTACTCTCATCAGTACACCAATGTCACTGTTGGGGCTTTGCATTTATATGACTCTTGTTTTCCGAGTTTGCATTTTTGCAGTATAGGACAACCCATTCCTCTCTCTCTCTCTCTCTCTCTCTCTCTCTCTTTCTCCATGTGTGTCTCTTGTGGCGGAACTTGCATTTCCATAGCAAGGATTTGAGTTGAATATTTGCTCTTTAATTTTTGCCACATTTCTCTGTTTGAAGTCCTTGTTGCATGTGGGAATTTTGAAGTCACCATCAATTTTGATGTACATGGTATGAATGTCATCCGTGTCAACAAGAAGTTCACCACTGTTGTCACAGTTTCATCCATCTTTGAGTTTCATCGATGTCATCTTCGCGCATTCATTGCTTGGTCTTAAGTTTCCGGGTTATTATTTTCCTCTGCATGTTGACTGTAGTTCATAATTTTAATTTCATTTACTTGGGCCCATGATGTTTACATGTGTATACCACATTCAAATGCATGGGTAATTTTGTGCATGGCACAAATTTTAGCCATTTGACCTTTTCAAATGCTAACATGATTTCATGCATGTCACAAATTTTGTCAATTTGACCTTTTCAATCGGTATGCAATTTCATGTATGTTACAGATTTTCTCCGTTTGAACTTTTCAAATGGGTATCAGTTGTGTTAGGTTGAAAGTTTTGGTCTTTTATAGTCAAATTTTGTAAGTCAAATTCATCAATGTTGCACTTGGCAATGGATGGTGATGCAAATCCTAATTGTGCAGTTGTGAGGCCCTTTTCAAAAGCAAAAAGGCTGAGAGTTTTGGAGCCTTTAGAATTTGTGAAAATTCCATTCGGTTGTTGACAACTCATGTACGCAGTGCATTCACAAAAGTCATTCACTTTGTTGCTTGCTTTCATGCTTTCTATTTTTCTTTCTTCCTTTGAGAAATATAAAGTTTAACATGGACTTCCATATCCACTTTATAAAAGAAAACCCATTTCTTTTTTTAAAGAAATAAAGGTCTACAAATAAAATAAACAAAAAGAATTCCATGAGATCTAAAGGAACAATTTTGTGACACATTTCGAATTCAAATGCATAGATAACAACATTTTTCAATTAGGTCTAACTCAAAGGTGAGAATTAATTTCTTCTTCAGGTATGGGAGCTTAGCTTAGAATGGATCATGCCTAAGATCACTACCTCCATGTGTGGAGTATGAAAAGAATTTGACTTATTGATTGATATTACATCCCACAACAAAATCCCAAACTATTTCATGATTATTTGAACACAAATCATGTCACTTTGTCATTTTACTCTAGTTTTTCAATGTTTTGATTGGTAATCACCATCATCATTCAAAGACCTTCATTTGTTAAACCCCCCACCCATAAGGTTGGCACCCCAAAAAGAACAATAGGATGTTAATTTATATTCGAGATATAATTATGTGTGTGTAAGCTTGACAAACATCACAAGCAACCTTCTTTTGCCTAGCAAAATTTCAAGAAAAAGCGCAATTAAAAATTAAAATTTTGAAAATGATGTGATTTTGGAAGGTTTCAATCACTATAAGTAAGTAGAAGAAAAAAAAAGGGAAAATTCTCCATAAATATATTCAACATGTAGCCATAAATATCAAAGATTGATTAAAGATATGTGTACTTCATATCTAGTTTATAGCATGATTTGGCAAATTTTTCCTAGGGATGATGATCATTTTTTCTACATCTTCCTATGGATGATTACCACTTGGGCTACATAAAAACGTTCTTAAGGAAAAAAAAGATCATAATTCCTCCAATAATCATGTATTTAGTAAACCTTTACAAATTTTTACCAATTGTAACCAACTTGTTAGGTTTTATCTTTAAATATTGTTAATTTTAAACCAACCTCAAAACTTATAGCATAAATAGATGCAAATGTGAATTTACAAATGAATGTAGATGATGTCTAGTTGATTCCAAATAATTGATAAAACTTAAACCTTAGCTCCAAACTTCAATTGCAGGTAAATAGAGAAAAGTTTGTAACACTATAATTTCAATAATGATTTCAAGAGAATAAGGAATTGCTTGATAGCATGTGTGAAATCTCATAAGCAATTGTATGAATTATTTGAATTAATTCCAATGCAACATTTTTTTTATAAAAAATGTGTGTATTGGTAAATTGTGGAGTATATAGAATGTGAATTATGCAATTTACATTTGGAAAACTAATGATTCCCTTTTGCTGACATGATGTAGAAGCTACCGATTGTCTAAACTCTTTTTTTTCTTAATAGATTTATATTTTCATCCATTCATTAAAATTGTAAAATAAACAAGTCATTTTTATACATGATGACTTTTTCTTTTGACATTGTGAGTTCTTAATTGAACATGAATTCCAAATCCCAACTTACATGGCCTTGTTATTTAATTGCCAAGGTGATTGACAACCTCATCACTTGGCATTGTCGGCGATATTGTCCCCTTCCATGGTGTCCCTTAATCTTTCAACACTATTATTGTTAGCATTCATTCATCCCAAGACTATGCCAACCTAACTTCATCTAACTTCTATCTTTTAGTAGAACACATTGTTTGCAACTAGCCAACACAACACAAAAAAGCATTTTCTACAAGATCCCTAAACCACGGACCCTGTTGTGCCAATGTACACAAATATTGTTGGCATTATGGAAAATTCAAACCCAATTTTATGAATTATCATATTGATAACATCTTCATACAGACTCTCATAAATGCCTTAGAATTTTGACCAAAATGGACAATACAAAACTTTTCCAAATGCAAAATTTACAAGGCCTTTCCGGGATCCATATGAACTTATGATTTGGGTTTATGGAGTAGGAACTTTTTACAAACATATGTTCACATTGGAAACCCTTTAAGTTGGTTCAAATTAGCAAGGATAAAAGCCATGAAATTTAACACTTTTATCAAACATATCAGTGCCATTTTGTGACATAGTTTGGCAATAGTTACGCATTTGAGTAGTGTCCCACAAAGAAGTAGTCTACCTTTAATGCCCCCCTGTTGTTGGTCTTGCCTACCAAGGCAAGGATATTGTGTTTTGGTTCATTATAGAGCACAGTAGCTTAATGGATTTTGGACCCTAGGTAATAGGTCTATTGTTATATGATGGTTTTTGAAAGATGATATTTTGGCTTGTGTTGAAACTTGAAATTAGTTATAGAGTGTTAATATCTTGAAGGGTTTTTTGTTTTCTTTCAGAAGATTATATTTTTGCATGGTGAAATATTTGAGTTTCCATAATTCTTCTTTTGCCCTAAGATACTTTTTAATGTAAATGGCAAGGCCACACTATGACACACCCCTAGTTTTACTTATATACAATTCACCGTCACAAACCCATAATACCTATGTCCAGGAAAAGAAATATCTATATATAGATATATAATGTACTCTCCATGCAATAACATGTTTGACATTTGAGGCTTTGTTACATGATTTCTAGGAACGACATGAAACCATACTTTTGTGGTGTAGCAACACTTTTTTTTATACACACCCACCCAACTTTATTGAAAAAAGCATAATACACGCAAGCAATAACTACAGTGTAGCGCATGTCATGAGAGACCTTCTTACTGAAAGTTCATAGTTGGGACCCACTAAGACAAAGTCAAATAATATAGCCCAACAATCAAAAGAAGATGCAAGAGGAAAAGGAGGAAAAGCAATAGCAACAATGCATTAGACCTAACCCAAAAAGGTGAGACCAATTACGATTTACTAACCCTAATTAGTTCTAATCCACCACTTACAGGGTTAAGTAAAGTGTTGTGCCAAAGCAATTAAAACCAATTATTTGAGTCAAAGTTTCCAACTAATTACAATAATACATGGCAAACTTGGCCCCCCAAGTTCTTTAATACTTTCTTTTTTGGGAATATCTACTTTCTCATTCTTAACCCGAAACCCCCAAAAATAATCAAACACAAATGCGAGCCTAGGGAAACATGAATGGTGTGTACTATTCCAGACGCGGTTTGCAATTCTTTGATCCAGTTTTGCATTTGCTTTTATCAGGCTTCTTGGAATTGCACCACTGTGCAATTTTGGTCTTGGTCAAGCATAGAGGGTAGCTACAGGTAATATACTTGATTGGGAGAGTTTGCAACCATTGCATGGAAGCATCATCATCTTTCGAGCCCACCTTATACCTGGCCCCTCTCCCTTCTCGTGCTCAAGAGTAGGGCCAACCCCAAAGGAAAAGAGAAAAAAACAAAGAGAAACGAATGTGGACTCTGCATGGGTAACAACCTCACGAGCTGATCAATTTTTCAAACTCACCTATTTTTGACACAGAACATGCTAATGGGCCATCCTTGGAAAAAGTAAATAGTAGTAGTAGGTGTCTACCATATTTAGGAATCAAAGACGCAGCAGCAAAAGCGAACAATCCAGTGTAGCAAAATAGCTCTTTAGGGAACAGTTTTCTTTTGTCAATAAAACAGACTAAAGAGTTCATCACTTGTGTAGTTGTTATCAACACCGAACAAATCATTTCATTTCAAGTGAACAATGCAACAATTCTTTTGTGAAAAGAAGAATGAAAGATTTGAACAAAGAATCAAAGATTAAATAGCTTGGGTTAACATGGAACAAAATTGTTTTTTGGACGAAAAGCCAAAGATATTGAACCACTTGGGTTAACATAGAACAAATTGTTGTGTGTGAAAAATTGAACAACTTTCTTTTGTGAACAACAAAACAAAAACAGAACAAGAATTTTTGAGAGCCACGCAAAAGAGAGCGAGAGAATGAGCACACAATTCTAATTTGTGATGTAGGAATTCAAAGAATCCAGAAACCATACAACTTGTGCATAAAAACAAGCAGAAAAATCTACCAGCTCTGCACATGTCAAGGATACTTTTACTTGGATGCCTGAACCCAGACATATGCGGGCAGAGGAAAGTTTCTTCCAACTTAAAAGAAATTTCCCGAGCTATTTTGCTTAATTTTAAGTGACTAAATTTTCTCCAACCCAGCTGCAGCATCATCATCATCATCACAGCTACATTATTTCAAAGCTCTTTTTTTTCTTCTTCTTAATGTTATTAAGTATTTCAACTAGAACCAATACCAATTGAAATAGATCAATTGAAAGCAAATGAAAGCACATCAAGCAAACGACAAACAGACATGGCGCGGCTTTTAGCACACATTTAGTAGCTAATTTAAACATGGTGGAATTGGAATATTCCATGACAAGGAAAGGAAGGATAATTTGTTTGCAATGAATGATGAGCAGCAATTGAACAGCAATTGCAAATGAAGGAGACCCGAAACAAGCTCCAAACAAACCTTTGCAGTTCTTTCTCGTGTATAAAAAGGATACCTTACACAATGTAAAAAGAAACTGGCGGGCATTACATTTTTCAAAATGCCTGCCAGTGATTTTTTTTATTGTGTTCCCTTGTGATACCCGCCAGGTATTTGATTCATACCCACTGGGTATCGCAACAAAACAATAAAAGTAAAAAATCAGGCATGGTTGTTACGCTGTGTAAAGCCCTCGGGGGTGGGGTTCACGGGAATCAGGAACACGCTTGGCACCGCCGCGCAGGGCCATTATTCCCGGTAAGCCCCACACCCTCGGGCTTTACCCTAAGCGAATAGATAAATAAGTGTTATAGTGCGGGCCTTTGTGATGAAGAAGATTATCGTTCACAGATGATGGCTGGATGACCAAGCACCCAAATCAAATAAATGCAAACAAATGCGACGAAGAAGAAGAAGTGCGAAGGAAAGCAAATCAAGCAATCAACGAAGCAACGCCGTTGGGACAAATTTAGCAACTAATTTAAACTTGGTACAAGGAAAGAAAGGAGTGAGGAAGATCAGGAATAGCCATGCTATTTGCAATGAGCAAATCGATTGATCCTTCGGTAAGCGAAAAAAAAGAAGACCCTTGAGCCCACAAAAAGAAGAAGCAAAGGCTCGCACTTTGTTAGTATTTGTGGACTATACCATCACTCTCGTCATCTTCTTCTTCTTCTTCTTCTTCTTC